>Ga0115844_100342_pt1 | contig 12933 bp, 12 predicted proteins | sample InSIn1gowninarea_FD_83858 | JGI IMG/M metagenome (GOLD analysis project Ga0115844, IMG submission 83858) | reverse complement strand
GCTTTTAAATGTATAAATATGTATTGTAACATTGAAAGGAACATAATGAAAAATTAAGCTGGTAGTCCTGGTTCGGGATCCATGGGAAAATCTCTATGTATATGTGTTTTATGTGTTATTCTCTCGCATTGTTTATTTTCTATTCTTAGAATTCGTATGCAGGTAATTTATCTATAGGGTTAAAACCTAAATTTGGTATCGAGGTTGTTTGGCTTCAAGGGGACTCCTTTGTTGTAAGGGGTTTCACTTGGGATTGTGGTAAACCCTGTTCAGTGGGAGATCTACGAGATCGGTTCTGGTGGGGAAAGAAGATGGTGAGCAGTAGAAAGATAGAGATCAAGAAATTTAATCGTCAGAGTTTTGAGTTGTGGAAACTTAAGATGGAAGATCTATTAGTGGACAAATATCAGTGGATCATAGTAGATCCAAGTACTAAACCAACGAGAGTCCCTGATGAAGAATGAAAGAAGTTGGATAAGAAGGAAAAGAGAAAAATACAATTATGTGTCTCAAATTCAGTATTGCTGAATGTATCAAGGGAAGCTATGACAAAGGCTTTGTGGGACAAGTTAGGGACCCTGTACCAATCTAAGTCTCTATTGAATAAACTATTCCTATGAAAAAAGTTGTATAACATGAGGATGAAAGATGGAGACTCAGTGACAGGGAATCTGAATGATTTAATATTGTGGTAAGTTAGTTATTATCTGTTGATATTAAAATTTCAGTTGAAGATAAGTGCATCAATTTGTTTTATTCTCTACCATATTCATGGGATAGTCTAGTTATTGCAATAGGTAGCAATTCAACTGCCTTGCAGTTTGATAAAATAGTCTCATCCTTGCTAATGGAGGAGATGTGACGGAAAAATATGGAGACGCAGAATGGTGATGCCTTGTCTGTACGAGGACGATCCTAGAACATAAACAAAAATAAGTCATCAAGTGGGAGATCTAAATCTAGAGGGAGATCTAAATCTCCAAGAAAACCTATAAAGGTGGTGTGATGGAAATGTGGAAAGGAAGGGCACTACAAAAGGGACTGTAAATCTAAAGCTCCTGAAAAAGGAAAGGGATCTCATGATGCTCCTTCTGCAGAGGCGAAAACCACCTTATATGAAGGTGGTGATGTGTACTTGGCTTCTTCAAGTACACATGTAGATCATGAGGCATGGTTGATTGACTCAAGTGCATCCTTTTACTTCACTCCCCATAGTGGTTCTACGAGTATGAGAAATATGATGGTAGTGATGTCTTCTTGGGGGATGACAAGAAGGCTAGAATCATTGGTCACAGAAAATTCAAGTTGAAGTTTCAAGGTGGAAGGATTAGAACATTTCTCGGTGTTCTACATATTCCTACATTAGCCAGAAATTTGATTTTTGTAAGCAAGCTAGATGATGTAGGTGTAAAAACAATGTTTGAGAAAGATCTCTGCAAGATGGTTCGAGGAGCACTGGTATCGATGCAGATAGCTTGGATTGGAACTATGTACAAGCTGCAAGGTAGCATTTTTATTGGTTGGTGCAATAGTTCTGTGGTTCTTGAAAGTGGAGCAGAAAATCTACTGGTAGAGAAAAGACCATGCTATGGCATTAAAGACTTGGAAATATTGGAGAGAATGGCATTCGAATACATCATGGTAAAGGTATGGTAAAAGGTATGACTAATATCTCTCTAGATTTTGATTTCAATGAAAATTGTGTATATGGGAAGCAAAATCAGGTAAGTTTCCCCTCTGATGGTAAGAGGGTGAAACATATATTAGAGCTTTTGTAGAGTGATGTGCTTGGACCTGTGAAGGTTCCATCTCTGCGTAAGTCTATGTACTATGTATCATTTATAAATGACTTCTCAAGGAATACATGGATATATTTCCTCAATAAGAAATCTGAAGTCTTTGACAGGTTTAAATAATTTAAGGCTCTGGTGGAAAACCAAATAGAGAAGAAGATAAAAGTGCTGAGGACAGATAACAGTGGAGAGTTTTGCAACAAGGAATTTGAATAATTCTATAAGAAGTGTGGTATAGCATGACAAAATAGTACTCCATAAACACCTGAGAAAAATTGAGTTGCAGAAAGAATGAAAAAGACGTTGATGGAAAGGGCAACAAGCATGCTCAGTAGTGCTAGGTTAGGACAGCAATTATGGGTAGAGGCAGTGGAGACAACATGTTACCTGGTCAACATATCACCTTCATCAACGTTGGAGGATAAGACTCCATAAGAGGTATGGACTGGTAAGAAACCCTCTCTTTCACATATGAGGTTATTTGGATGTGATGCATATGTACGTGTTCCAAAGGAGAAAATAACAAAGTTGGATAGTAAATTTGAAAAGTGCATCTTTATTGGGTATAAGGATGGTTTAAAGGGTTATAAGCTTTGGAACCGAGTAACAAGGAAGGTTGTGTACAGCCGATATGTGGTGTTCAGAGAGGTGAAAAAGTTATTAAACATGAATCCCCATCAAAGGAACCTAATAAGATAGAGTTTGAGCTAAAAGAGGAAGAATCAGACTCTACAGTAGAAGAGGAAATAGAATATACAGAGCCACAAGCTCCAGTTGTGAGAAGATCAGTTCTAGAAAGAAGGAAGCGAGAAAAGTATAGTCCATCTTATTTCTGTTCAAATTTTTCTTTATCAATTACTCATGATGATCCCAGAACTATGAAAGAAGCAGTAGATTCAGAGGATGGACAACTCTGGATAGAGGCCATGGTTGATGAAATGGCATATTTACACAAAAACGAGGCTTGGGGTCTGTTGGAGTTGCTGGATGGAAGGAAACCCATTGGAAACAAATGGGTGTTCAAGAAGAAGACAAATGCAAAAGGAAAGATGGAGAAATACAAAGCTCGGTTGGTAGCAAAAGGTTATTCCCAGGTGTCGGGAATTGATTTTGGTGATATTTTTTCTCCTGTTGCCAAGGTAGCTTCTATAAGATTAATTTTATTTGTTGCAGCTACTTTTGATTTTGAGGTAGAACAGATGGATGTAAAGATAGCATTTCTTCACGGGGATCTGGAAGAGGAGATTTACATGAATCAACCTAAAGGCTTTGCAGTGAAGGGTAAGAAAGAACTGGTATGCAAGTTAAGGAAGTCTCAGTATGGGCTAAAACAGTCACCAACGATGTGGTATCAGAAATTTGATACATTTATATGGGGACTTAGCTTCACGAGAAGCAAAGCAGATCACTATGTGTATTTTAAATTAATTGGTGACCATGTTATTTATCTGGTCTTGTATGTGGATGACATGTTGCTGGTTGGAAATGACAAAGAAATTATGTAGGATTTGAAGACCCAGTTGTGCTCCAAATTCGACATGAAAGATCTTGGTGCTGCAAACTTTATTTTGGGCATGGAAACTAAAAGAGATTGGGTAAAGAGGAAGCTCTGGTTAAACCAGAGGAGGTATGTCGAGAGAATATTGCAAAGTTTTAATATGCAAGATAGTATACTGGTGAAGGTTCCTATTCCTGCAGGTGTAAAGTTATTTGTTGAACAACATCCCAAGACACAACAAGAGGAAGAGGACATGTCCTGTGTTCCATATGCAAGTGTAGTCGGTAGACTGATGAATGCGATGGTCTATACTAGACCAGACATTGCACATGCAGTGGGAGTATTGATCCGGATTTAAACAGGAACACAATAAATTACAGAGATAACCATAAACACATATATGCAGCGGAAATAATACTTAATTTCATTAATGGAAAATACTGAAATATGCTTACAACCAGAAATGGAAATAAACCAGCTAGGGTGATGGTAGCTTATCTCTGAGAAGAAATGTGGCAGCTACATGCCTCTGAACTGTTCTGAACTGTGTTACAATGAGGCTCGAAGCCCTATTTATTGTTGAGAGAGGATGTGATGTTCTATTGAATTATTTTTCGTACTTCTGGAGGGTCAGAATATCGGAACGAATATCAATCTCTAAAGTTAGAAGTCAGAACTTGAAAAAATAGGGCATTTGGAGGCTGACAAGGATCTTTAGACATTTGAAATAGATAAGACAGTGACACCTCAGACTTGTGAGACATTCATGTTGGTCTATGATGAACCTCTTTATAATAGAGTTATATCAAACTAATAACATTGTGGAAATTATTTTCTAAATTTCAGATACATGTAGCATTAGTCTTGTATAATAATAAACAAATATCTAAATTCTGAATCTCTGAACAGATCAGGCGGTTTCAAGTGCTAACATATAAAAAAAACACCAAATCATCAACTTCACATATGTGATATCGTTGTTCGTATGTATACTTAACATATTTCGATAAAAATACATCAATGGTGATACTGATCTAATCGCATGGAGTAACATATATGACAAACTTCAATTAAAACAATACTTCAACTCAAAAACATAGCATCAATGTAAAGATAATAGTACCTGATACACATTCACTTTGCGCATAAGTAAAATCGATGTGGTTCTTCTTTCTATTAATACATGTTTACAGCTATAGTAGTAAAAATCAAAATACTTCTCGCAAAATTTCAAAACCCCCTTTCTTCATAGCAATTAAGGGAATTTAAATTTTAAAATCAAACCTCAAATATAGAAAAGTCCATAAAATGATGTGATGGTCCAAACAAACCACAATTATATGAAAATACAAACTAATAGTATAGTCATGTTACAACAAATTAATCAAAACTTGGAAAAGGACTGCTTTGCCAATCGCTATTGAATTTCACATACAACTATCATCAGCTTCAATTTAGGTGGATTTTTAGGCCTAATTCACATCCATTCAGTGAATAACACATTGCTGAGTGCTGACAATGTAGGTTTTAAACCCATACAGAAATTACTTGCATACGAATTCTAAGAACATAAAATAAACAATGTGAGAGCATAACACATAAAACGCATATACATAGAGATTTTCCCCTTGATCCCGAACCAGGACTACCAGCTTAATTTTTCATTATGTTCCTTTCAATGTTACAATACATATTTATACATTTAAAAGCATCCAATACCATGGATTGAAACCATCGCATCCAAAACCATGTGCAAAAACCATGCACAAAACCATAGGTAGGCCCACCCAACCTAATATAGGGTCCAAAAAAAAATTCCCTAGGGCACTACCCCGAACCCCATAGAGGGGTGCTACCCTCCCCCGTCAAACCCCCTATGACCCCCCTCACTACACAATCGGTGCAATGAAGGGGGCACTCTGGCCCCCCTCTAACCCCCAGTTAACTAGGGGGCTAATCGTGGAAATAATATAACATAACCCAACATTCTCCCACTTATTGTTTTCTTTCCACAAGAGGCCATAGGAGAGATTAGTCATTTATCTAGCCTTGCAACACCCATTGTTTCTCTACACCAAGAGAAATTCTCATATCTCACAGATTTTGTCAATGCATCTGCAGTATTCCTCAAAGTGTCCACCTTTACCAGCAACACCTTTTTGTCTTTTATCAGATCCCTCACAAAGTGATACTGAACATCAATGTGCTTCGTCTTTGAATGGTGAGCGGGGTTCTTTGCCAAGAAAATTTCATTTTGGCTGTCACAGTCTATCCTTATAGCTCCTTGTACTAACCTCATACTTGAACACAATCTTTGCAACCAAACTGCTTCCTTACTTGCATGAGTGGCTGCCATTTATTCTACCTCTGTAGTTGATAGTGCCACTATAGATTGTTTCTTACTCATCCGACTAACTGCACCTCCAAATAGGTTAAACACATACCCACTTGTAGATCTTCTCTGATCCAGATCTTCAGCCCAATCTGCATCAACAAAGCCATGAACATCCAAAACTCTGTCCAATCCTGGTCTTCCTTGGTAGCACAAACCATAATCACTAGTGCCACAAAAATACCTGAAAACCCACTTCACTGTTGTCCAATGCTCCCTCCCTAGTTTTGACATAAACCTACTCAATACTTGATCTAGATGGATGTTGGTGGCCACCCACCTATCCCATTTATACCACCACAACTGTCTCTTTCAACATTTTCAGTTTCCTAAATTATAGCACAGTTTACTATTTTTAGCAGTTTTTCGGGTCCTAAACTTCCAGAGCCGTTTTGAGTCCCTAAATGGCGTTTTTTTGGAAATCTGGGGCAACATGGGTCATGGATCAATGTTGCCTCCCAAAGTGGTAGTGCTCGAATAGATCTTTCTAACGAGCTATTGTACGCATCAAACAGAGATCGTATGCCAAAGTTATGACCCCAGGAAATTGATGTACCAATTTACCCAAACAGGGCCCAAAATTTGGCGTTTCATCTTCTAGGGTTAGGTTTCGGGATGTGAAAGTTTTTTCATTGTTTCTCAACAATAAATAGGCCTTCGAGCCTCATTGTAACACAGTTCAAAATAGTTTAGAGGCATGTAGCTGCCACATCTCTTCTCAGAGATAAGCTACCATCGCCCTAGCTAGTTTATTTCCATTTCTAGTTGTAAGCATATTTCAGTATTTTCCATTAATGAAATGAAGTATTATTTCCGCTGCATATATGTGTTTATGGTTATCTATGTAATTTATTGCATTCCTGTTTAAATCCGGATCAATGGTATCAGAGTGGTCTGCTTTTTCTTTGTTTTTCTTTGCATGTCCCCAACGAGGTCAGGATATAAGGAGTTAAGGCTTGAACTGGTCAAACCTTTGCAAGACCAGCCTCGCAAATCTCGACGACTTCCCATAGCGGATGAGAAGAAAGATGAGGGGGCAGGAGATCCTATCAAAATCTTGCTCGAAGAAGCCCTTGAGCAACAAAGGAACACGATGATGGATAGCTTTGCATGGATCCTTCAGCGGCTACCCAGAGGTGACGCATCGGCTTCCAACAGCTACTCTAGAAATGCCACACTGTTTAAGGTACAAGTTAATTTTGAAATCCCCATCTTCGAGGGTCAAGTAGACGTAGATTCTATAGATAAATGGTTAAATCTGCTAGATGGGTATTTTTTTGTTCATGAATTTTCAAATCGAGAACAGATTGTTTTCACTCTTCTCAAAGCAGCCCCCCATGTCAAGGACTGGTGGGAAACCTACTGCGAGTAGAAGGATGAAAGTACAGGCTCACTATTTTCAGCTACACCCACTTGGAATGACTTTCGGGATACCATCAAGGAGCAGTACTACACTGTCAAAAGCTACGAGGATAAATACATCAAATGGACCACACTTGCGGCAGGGACGAGACCAAGATGTGCTGGAGTTCACAAACATTTTTCATACCCTTCGCACACAGTTGGGTATCAAATATTTTGAGCTACATCCGGTACTCAAATATTGTGGCTTCCTGCACAGATACATCCAGGAAGAGATGGTGTTCTTGAACATCTCCTCGCTCGGCACAACATACCGATACGCTGTCAAAATCGAGCAAGAGTTCAAATAGAAGAAGCGAGACTTTGGAACTGCAAATTCGAAGCCCAAAGGACAAAGCCAAGGCGGGGTGACCCAAGACAACCCATCAAATCCACAAGAAAATAACAACACCATGAAGCCGAAGAAGGACACAGGGAAGTGGTGTGAGTTCCAAAAGAGTCCCATTCATAACACAAATGAGTGTCAGACCAAGCAGTCGCTATTGGCTGAGTTGAAGGCTTCTGAATCAGATGCATGTTCCGACCTTGAGCCAGAACCCAACAAGGGGAATGGAAAAGGGAAGTAGATCATTGATGCGGATCCTAGTGTCACTGTTTCGACCACCAAGATCTAGAAATATGAACCCAAAAATCTAGAGGAAGGGGAGCGTCTTTTCCACTCACAGATGTGGGTGAAGGGTTCGTCGCTACAATTCATTATCGACAGTGGCAGCAAAAAGAACCTCGTTTCAACAGAGGTAACTAAGCGGTTGGGCCTACCTACTACACCACACCCACAGCCATATAGTATCTGGTGGCTTCATGAAGGACGAGATCTCAAAGTTCGCCAGCAATGCTGCCTTCCCTACAGCATCAAACCATTCACAGATGAGGTATTGTGTGATGTTACACCTCTAGATGTTTGTGATGTATTATTAGGCCAACCATACTTGTGGAGGCGACATGTTGTGTACGAGTCAAGGCCTCATGCTATCATTATTTCTTTGAGTAATTCATTATATAGGATACCAGAGGTAGCCCCACTTACTGCCACCTCTTTGATCACTACTAAGAAAGGCAGCAAACTCATCTTCCAGACCAGGAAATTCATCTGTCTGGTTCACTCCCAAAGTAAGGGGAAGATCATTGCTACATCCATGACACCTACAAAGGATTCCTCCACGTAGCAGCAGCAACAACAAAGGGATACGGTCATGACAGAACACAGGAAAAACTTCTCCTCACCCACTGGGGTACCACATAAGTTTCAAGTGGGAAACAAAGTTTGGTTACATCTGCAGAGAGAACGCCTTACCAGGACCCATCAGAAACTCAGACCACTCGGATATGGTCCTTACACCAATACCAAGGCGATGGGAAACAATGCTTTGAAGCACAACATTCGCCCATTCCTTTGCTTGCACCAAGTGTTCAATGAAGACCATTGTCGACCATGCTTCCCACCATTTTTGGACACATCAGAGATTGCAGAACAGCTCACAAGAGACCTAGATCAGCATAAGCTTCCTCATCTCAGGGATGAACTCAACGGAATTGGGACCATTGCTTCCTAAGGGGGGAGGAATCATCCAGGTGGATGTTGGTGGCCACCCACCTATCCCATTTGGAGCCCCACAACTGTCTCTTTCAACATTTTCAGTTTCCTAAATTGTAGCACAGTTTACTATTTTTAGCAGTTTTTTGGGTCCTAAACTTCCGGAGTCGTTTTGAGGCCCTAAATGGAATTTTTTGGGAAATCTGGGGCAACATGGGTCCATGGATCGATGTTGCCTCCCAAAGTGGTAGTTCTTGGATAGATCTTTCTAACGAGCTATTGTATACATCAAACGGAGATCGTATGCCAAAGTTATGACCCCGGGAAATTGATGTACCAATTTACCCAAACGGGGCCCACAATTTGGCGTTTCATCTTCTAGGGTTAGGTTTCAGGATGTGAAAGGTTTTCCATTGTTTCTCAACAATAAATAGGGCTTCGAGCCTCATTGTAACACAGTTCAGAACAGTTCAGAGGCATGTAGCTGCCACATTTCTTCTCAGAGATAAGCTACCATCACCCTAGCTGGTTTATTTCCATTTCTGGTTGTAAGCATATTTCAGTATTTTCCATTAATGAAATTAAGTATTATTTCCGCTGCATATATGTGTTTATGGTTATCTCTGTAATTTATTGTGTTCCTGTTTAAATCCGGATCAATACTCCCACTGCATGTGCAATGTCTGGTCTAGTATAGACCATCGCATTCATCAGTCTACCGACTACACTTGCATATGGAACACAGGACATGTCCTCTTCCTCTTGTTGTGTCTTGGGATGTTGTTCAACAAATAACTTTACACCTGCAGGAATAGGAACCTTCACCAGTATACTATCTTGCATATTAAAACTTTGCAATATTCTCTCGACATACCTCCTCTGGTTTAACCAGAGCTTCCTCTTTACCCAATCTCTTTTAGTTTCCATGCCCAAAATAAAGTTTGCAGCACCAAGATCTTTCATGTCGAATTTGGAGCACAACTGGGTCTTCAAATCCTACATAATTTCTTTGTCATTTCCAACCAGCAACATGTCATCCACATACAAGACCAGATAAATAACATGGTCACCAATTAATTTAAAATACACATAGTGATCTGCTTTGCTTCTCGTGAAGCTAAGTCCCCATATAAATGTATCAAATTTCTGATACCACATCGTTGGTGACTGTTTTAGCCCATACTGAGACTTCCTTAACTTGCATACCAGTTCTTTCTTACCCTTCACTGCAAAGCCTTTAGGTTGATTCATGTAAATCTCCTCTTCCAGATCCCCGTGAAGAAATGCTATCTTTACATCCATCTGTTCTACCTCAAAATCAAAAGTAGCTGCAACAAATAAAATTAATCTTATAGAAGCTACCTTGGCAACAGGAGAAAAAATATCACCAAAATCAATTCCCGACACCTGGGAATAACCTTTTGCTACCAACCGAGCTTTGTATTTCTCCATCTTTCCTTTTGCATTTGTCTTCTTCTTGAACACCCATTTGTTTCCAATGGGTTTCCTTCCATCCAGCAACTCCAACAGACCCCAAGCCTCGTTTTTGTGTAAATATGCCATTTCATCAACCATGGCCTCTATCCAGAGTTGTCCATCCTCTGAATCTACTGCTTCTTTCATAGTTCTGGGATCATCATGAGTAATTGATAAAGAAAAATTTGAACAGAAATAAGATGGACTATACTTTTCTCGCTTCCTTCTTTCTAGAACTGATCTTCTCACAACTGGAGCTTGTGGCTCTGTATATTCTATTTCCTCTTCTACTGTAGAGTCTGATTCTTCCTCTTTTAGCTCAAACTCTATCTTATTAGGTTCCTTTGATGGGGATTCATGTTTAATAACTTTTTCACCTCTCTGAACACCACATATCGGCTGTACACAACCTTCCTTGTTACTCGGTTCCAAAGCTTATAACCCTTTAAACCATCCTTATACCCAATAAAGATGCACTTTTCAAATTTACTATCCAACTTTGTTATTTTCTCCTTTGGAACACGTACATATGCATCACATCCAAATAACCTCATATGTGAAAGAGAGGGTTTCTTACCAGTCCATACCTCTTATGGAGTCTTATCCTCCAACGTTGATGAAGGTGATATGTTGACCAGGTAACATGTTGTCTCCACTGCCTCTACCCATAATTGCTGTCCTAACCTAGCACTACTGAGCATGCTTGTTGCCCTTTCCATCAACGTCTTTTTCATTCTTTCTGCAACTCAATTTTTCTCAGGTGTTTATGGAGTACTATTTTGTCATGCTATACCACACTTCTTATAGAATTATTCAAATTCCTTGTTGCAAAACTCTCCACTGTTATCTGTCCTCAGCACTTTTATCTTCTTCTCTATTTGGTTTTCCACCAGAGCCTTAAATTATTTAAACCTGTCAAAGACTTCAGATTTCTTATTGAGGAAATATATCCATGTATTCCTTGAGAAGTCATTTATAAATGATACATAGTACATAGACTTACGCAGAGATGGAACCTTCACAGGTCCAAGCACATCACTCTACAAAAGCTCTAATATATGTTTCACCCTCTTACCATCAGAGGGGAAACTTACCTGATTTTGCTTCCCATATACACAATTTTCATTGAAATCAAAATCTAGAGAGATATTAGTCATACCTTTTACCATACCTTTACCATGATGTATTCGAATGCCATTCTCTCCAATATTTCCAAGTCTTTAATGCCATAGCATGGTCTTTTCTCTACCAGTAGATTTTCTGCTCCACTTTCAAGAACCACAGAACTATTGCACCAACCAATAAAAATGCTACCTTGCAGCTTGTACATAGTTCCAATCCAAGCTATCTGCATCGATACCAGTGCTCCTCGAACCATCTTGCAGAGATCTTTCTCAAACATTGTTTTTACACCTACATCATCTAGCTTGCTTACAAAAATCAAATTTCTGGCTAATGTAGGAATATGTAGAACACCGAGAAATGTTCTAATCCTTCCACCTTGAAACTTCAACTTGAATTTTCTGTGACCAATGATTCTAGCCTTCTTGTCATCCCCCAAGAAGACATCACTACCATCATATTTCTCATACTCGTAGAACCACTATGGGGAGTGAAGTAAAAGGATGCACTTGAGTCAATCAACCATGCCTCATGATCTACATGTGTACTTGAAGAAGCCAAGTACACATCACCACCTTCATATAAGGTGGTTTTCGCCTCTGCAGAAGGAGCATCATGAGATCCCTTTCCTTTTTCAGGAGCTTTAGATTTACAGTCCCTTTTGTAGTGCCCTTCCTTTCCACATTTCCATCACACCACCTTTATAGGTTTTCTTGGAGATTTAGATCTCCCTCTAGATTTAGATCTCCCACTTGATGACTTATTTTTGTTTATGTTCTAGGATCGTCCTCGTACAGACAAGGCATCACCATTCTGCGTCTCCATATTTTTCCGTCACATCTCCTCCATTAGCAAGGATGAGACTATTTTATCAAACTGCAAGGCAGTTGAATTGCTACCTATTGCAATAACTAGACTATCCCATGAATATGGTAGAGAATAAAACAAATTGATGCACTTATCTTCAACTGAAATTTTAATATCAACAGATAATAACTAACTTACCACAATATTAAATCATTCAGATTCCCTGTCACTGAGTCTCCATCTTTCATCCTCATGTTATACAACTTTTTTCATAGGAATAGTTTATTCAATAGAGACTTAGATTGGTACAGGGTCCCTAACTTGTCCCACAAAGCCTTTGTCATAGCTTCCCTTGATACATTCAGCAATACTGAATTTGAGACACATAATTGTATTTTTCTCTTTTCCTTCTTATCCAACTTCTTTCATTCTTCATCAGGGACTCTCGTTGGTTTAGTACTTGGATCTACTATGATCCACTGATATTTGTCCACTAATAGATCTTCCATCTTAAGTTTCCACAACTCAAAACTCTGACGATTAAATTTCTTGATCTCTATCTTTCTACTGCTCACCATCTTCTTTCCCCACCAGAACCGATCTCGTAGATCTCCCACTGAACAGGGTTTACCACAATCCCAAGTGAAACCCCTTACAACAAAGGAGTCCCCTTGAAGCCAAACAACCTCGATACCAAATTTAGGTTTTAACCCTATAGATAAATTACCTGCATACGAATTCTAAGAATAGAAAATAAACAATGCGAGAGAATAACACATAAAACACATATACATAGAGATTTTCCCATGGATCCCGAACCAGGACTACCAGCTTAATTTTTCATTATGTTCCTTTCAATGTTACAATACATATTTATACATTTAAAAGC
>Ga0115844_100302_pt2 | contig 12936 bp, 9 predicted proteins | sample InSIn1gowninarea_FD_83858 | JGI IMG/M metagenome (GOLD analysis project Ga0115844, IMG submission 83858) | reverse complement strand
AGCCGGTAACTTTACCGGCTTTTCTTTTGTAAAAACCTCTGGCAGAATTATTTTAGAGCTAACAACAATATTGGCAAGAATTTTTCTCTTTAATCTTAAATTAACTAATGAAGAACTCAATAAAAATGTAAAAGGTTTTTCACCAGAAGTGGAAGCTATATTTAAAACTTATGTTTGGCCAGGCAATCTTCGCGAGTTAAAGAACGTGGTAAAAAGAGCTACGCTTTTAACTGACACAGATTACATTATGCCAACAGTGCTACCTTTTGAAATTACCAATTTTACAAAGTTGCAGTTTAACGAGGTTGTAGAAGAAGTATCTTCTATAATTAATACCAAACCTCAATACGAAGCACCTCAACCTGCAGTAAGTACGTATGCCCCTGTTACTTCACCTGCAACTGCGGTTGCTCCTGAGCCTGTTTTTACAAAGCAGCTCGAAATAAATGAACACAGTTTAAAAGGCGCCAGCATAGATGCAGAGTATGAAATGATAGTGGAGGCACTCAGAAAAGCAAATTATAACAAAAGTAAGGCTGCGAAAATTTTAAATGTCGATAGGAAGACTTTATATAATAAGATGAAGCAATATAAACAATTCAACAGCGACTTGTAAAGCTTCCATTTTTATTTTTACGTTTAAGCAATAGAAAGGGTAAGTTTAAACCTACCCTTTTTGTTTAATATAAGGTTACATTACCTCAAAATGATTTTTATGGTGCCAACTAATAATTTCCATAGCATCATAGTTGCGTCGCACACTTGTACTACAGCAAAAAAAGCATCGTTTTTCAAAAGCCTTTAGCAGTACCTGGCAAAATTGAAAGATCACCATGCTTTATTTAAAATTATTAAATTAAATGAGTAAGAACAACCAAAAAAAAATCTTAATTGTTGACGACGATGAAGACGATTTTTTTATTACCTCTGAATATATTAAAAGCATTCCTGCCAATAAATTTACAGTTGACTGGTCGTACAATTACAACGATGCATTACAAAAATTAGTCGCAAACGAATACAACATTTACTTTGTTGATTATCGCTTAGGAATTAAAACCGGAATGGACCTTTTAACTGATGCAATTGCACAGGGATGTGAAGCTCCTATAATACTGCTTACAGGTAAAGGAACACAGGAAATAGACGTTAAAGCGATGGAAAGCGGTGCTTATGACTACCTAATAAAATCCGAGCTAAACACTGAAAAACTGGAACGGTGTATAAGATACTCTCTCGAACGAGCTTCATCTATTCAAGCTTTAAAAGCCAATGAAAGACGTTATCGAAGCATTTTCGAAAAATCTAAAGATGTTGTTTTTATTACTACATCCGACTTTAAAATTCAGGATATCAATTATGCCGTCACTGAGTTGCTGGATTATGAGCTTGAAGAATTGCTTAAGAAAGATCTTTTTACAATATTTAAAAACCAGAACGACAAAACCTACTTTCTGGATGTATTAGATGAGCTCGGCGAATTTTATGATTACGAAGCAGATGTTGTTTCTAAAAATAACGAGATAAAAAATTGTATCATTTCTGCTTCAATAGAAATAAACAACAACGGAGAAAAATACATTCAGGGCATCATCCATGATAATACCAGTAGAAAAAAAGCAGAACGAACTGCAATGCAGGCAGAAAAACTTGCAGCCACAGGTCGGCTTGTACGCACATTAGCTCACGAAGTACGAAACCCTTTAAACAATATAAATTTATCCATAGAGCAGCTAATACAACAGGCTAACGACGACGATTCAAAGCTGTATCTTGATATAGTGCAAAGAAACGGCAAAAGAATTGGAGACCTGATAACAGAATTGCTGAACTCTTCCCGCCCTTCACAACAAATAAGTTTACAAAAGCATTCTTTACAGACAGTAATGGATAACGCTATATCTGCAGCAATAGACAGAATGACTTTGAAACGAATAGACTTAGAAGTATCTTACCAGGAAAGTGATTGTATTGCATCAGTAGACCCTGAAAAAGTTCAACTGGCCTTTTTAAATATTATTATTAACGCGGTGGAGGCAATGGAAGAAGAAAAAGGAAAATTAAAAATAACTATTTTTTCAACTGATGAAGAACATGTTGTGGAAATAACTGATAATGGCAGTGGCATAAATGAAGAGAATATGCAACGCTTATTTGAACCCTATTTTACATCAAAAAGAAATGGTATGGGATTAGGGCTTGCATCAACACTAAACATTATTCAATCTCATAATGCTCATATTGATGTAAAGTCGGAGCTGGGAGTAGGAACAACATTTATTATTGGTTTTAAAAAGGCTTAATTCGGAGTTCAGCGGCTCGTATACTTATACTAATTATTAAAGGCTATTTATTGTAAGTAATAGCCTTTAATAATTATATCTATACTATTAAATGTAAATGACAACTCAATGGCTTACTAAAACCCGTAATGATGTAAGTGGGACGTATGAGAAAGATCATAGGTTCCTGAAGCAATGCCAAACTTGTCAAACAAGCTGCAGCATAGTAACCAGATTTTCTTCAGTAGCAAATTCTTCCGCTCATAATTATTGTCGTAAAAATCAACTTTAAGTATTTTTACTTTCACTAAAACATGCGTTGTAAGTGCACAACTTATTTCTTCAGTTGACAAATCGGTTTGGTAAGCTAGTTCTTCTGGATCATTAATCATTCTAGCCTTACCAAAAATGTTCATAAAATAATTTTTGCCTTTTTTAAAATAATTTAAACCAACCGGAAATTCCTGTTCAAACTGGCTAATCAATTGTCTGGGACGATGAATAAAAAAATATATACAGCCAGAGTCGTCAATCTTTAGCGTATGAATAATGTTATTATTTATCTTAAGCGGATTATTACTTAGGCAATAAAACAAAGCCACTTGTATATCTTCAACTTTCTCTGCTATACAATGTAAAATTTTATTATTATTCATAGCAGAACGTTTTTAAATATACTTCTAAAAGTGTACCTAATTTTTATAACTGCAGTTGCTTAACTATAATATAAAAACACCTTCTCTAAACAACCATTTTCTCATTATTCTAATTGCTATTGCATGTCTAACTTACCAAACTCACCCTGTTTATGCTTTTCTCCTTTAGCAATAGCTTTTACAATATTAAAGAATACCACAAATTTACTCGCTGACCCATCCCAGTAACTAGCTTCTAATGTATCAACTTTTAATAAGGATAAAGAAGGATCATCTACCCCTTCAGGAAACCAAGCTTTAACTATTGGCGACCAAAGTTCTTTTATTTTGTCTTTATCTGTAACTACCGAGCAAACTCCTTTTACATGAACATAAGTGGTATTACCCGGATGGGAATACATTAAATAAACGGTGTTATCTTTTGAGATTTCCTCTACTTTATCTGAAAACTCATTTGTAAAAAACCAGATATTTCCTTCTGAGTCAACTTTTATTGTTTGCATCGGGCGGCTTGTAACGGTGTAATCTTCCTGCACTGTGGCAAACATGCATACTTTAATTTCATCAACCAGCTTAGTTAACTTTTCAACTGCTTCTTGGTTTTGTAATAAGTTCTGTTCCATAAGTTTCTATTTAGAGATAATTATATAAGCATTAAAACCTGGAGTGTTAAGCTAAAGCGTCTTTAATCTGCCGCTTCATTATTTTTTCCAGCTAGTTCTTTAGGCTTTGATTCTATTTCTTTTGCCTCCCTTTTTATTATAAACACTGCTGTGTCATTCGGCACAATTCCACCACCAAATTCAAGAGCGTACACCTTTGTAAACTCTGCTCCAAAATATAAAATAATGGATGTATAGTAAACCCAGGTTAAAATAATGATTACTGACGCGGCAGTGCCATATGTAGCGCCTAAGTTAGATCGACCCAAATAGTAACTGATGCCGGCTTTACCAATTATAAATAAAATAGCAGTAAAGGAAGCTCCTACAAGTGCATCCTTCCATTTTATTTTACCATCTGGCAAAACTTTAAATATAATACCAAACAATACAGTTATAATAGCAAATATTATAGCAAAGTTTAAAATGTAAAATATGTAAACTGTGGTCTGAGGAAAAATTCTGGTAAGTCTTTCATTTAAAAGATCGAGCAACGCACTTACAACAAGTGAAACCAGCAATAAAAAGCCAAGGCTTACAATTAGCGAGAAAGACAACAGCCGATTAATTACAAGCTTCATAACACCACGATTAGGCTTTGCCCGTAATGACCATATAAAGTTGATAGAATCCTGTATTTCTGTAAAAATACCGGTAGCACCCAAAATTAGGATAATAGTGCCAATAATCGTTCCTATCACGCCATTATTCTTATGTTGTGTATTCTTAATAATATCCTGTACCTGTAACGCGGCGTCACTACCTATTAATCCACTTATTTGTCCATACAACTTTCCCTGCACTGCATCTCGCGCTAAAAAAAGAGCTGACAATGATATGATGATAACAAGTAGAGGACCAATAGAAAAAATAGTGTAATAAGATAAGGACGCACTTAGTTTAACACAATTATCCTGGCTAAAAGCACTTGCAGTATCCTTCAACAAATTGAAATATTTTTTTATAGCCTTCATAATAAGAATAATTGAACTATTAGATAGCAAGTTCGTGCCAATTATGTACTGCTACTGGTTGTGTGTACTTTTTTACTCGCCTATCTCCCTTTAATTCAATTAATTATGAAATAAAAAGGAGCTAATTTTTTACAGAAATGGCAAGGTTTTTTATTATTTTCAGAAACTAAAATTATTTTATTATGAGAAGCTTATTATATATAATAGCAGTAATCCTGATAATTGGGTGGCTATTTGGATTTTTTTATACAAGTGCTGGAGGTTTAATTCATATTCTTCTGGTACTAGCAATTATTTCTCTATTGTTAGGTTTAATTCGAGGTTAGAAATATTTAGGAAACTTTTTTTAGCTGCAGCTTGTGCTGCAGCTTTTTTATTGCTAGGACTGTTCCTACCGACGGAAACGTGAAAAATTTTCGAGTTTCTAGATTTTTTTATGAAATTATAAGTGCGAATAAAAATAAAAAAAGCACTGTCTTTTTGCAGTGCTTAAAATATTCAACTTTAAAAATTTATTTTTCAGTCTTTTTATGCATGTTTTCAACCTGTATCATAAACTCACCTAACTTCCTGTCTGAGTAGGGCCCATAAGCATCAACCAAAGTACCTTTTACTCCGTCAGCAGTTTCAATCACATACATTATTGACATATCATTTGGATCTGATTGCCCTTCAAATCTAAAAAAGTTTACGATGTTTATCTCTTCGGGCTTATATTCTTTTTCGGTCTTTAAAGATCGTAAAGATTGTCCATCTTCTGATATTTTAAAGTCATCGTCGTATCCTTCAAGCACCATTTTATTAATTATAGATGCCATCGATTTAAGGTGAGGTATAAGATCGTTGTTTTCAACTAAATCATTTTTTTCTTCCATAACAAGTTAATTTATAAGATTAAAGAGAAAAATTCTTGCCAATATTGTTGTTAGCTCTAAAATAATTCTGCCAGAGGTTTTTACAAAAGAAAAGCCGGTAAAGTTACCGGCTTCCTTTTTCAAAATGATAAAACACTCTATAACCCTAACTTACCTTATCGTGCAAATCGCGATATTTCTTTATTAAATCATGCGAAGTTTTCAAGTCACCTTTTTGGCTTGTAATCAATTGCCTTATCTCTGTACTCATATAAGCGTCTGATTCTAATGCAGCCTCATACGCTCTTTGGGCTACATCTTCACCATACTCACAATTACCTAAAATGGTTTCTCTATCCTTACCCGTAATAGCTGATTTAAGATCCATCCATACGCGGTAAACTTTACCAGAAATAGTTGTATCGGATGCTGGATCACCACCAAGTCTTGTAACTTGTTGTGTAAGTTCAGCTGTATATTTTCGACTTTGATCTGCCATTTGATTAAATATCGCTATTAAATCTACATCTAAATCTTTTGATTCTTTTATAGCTCTTTCGTAGCCAACAACACGGTCGTTATTAATTCTAATTAGGTCGTTTAATACCTCAACTAATTCATCTTGATTTGCCATAATTATATATTTTAATTTAAAATAATGGTTGTACTATTATATAAAAAAAACGCGCCAAATAAAGCTAACTCACTACAATTTCTTTTAGTCGCTACTGCAATGACCAACAACTAAGATGAGAAAAAATTTCCCCGCTTATTAGCTGAAAAACAATTAGTTATTGCCTATTTATACTACCTTGTAACACTCGTTTAACTACAAACAAAGTAAAAAAAAGTTTTGTTACTTAATTAATGGCACAACTTTTTTCGCAATTGTAAAAAGGTAATTATATATGAGAAAGATGTTAGTGCTATTGTTTGTTCTTAGTGTTGTATCTGTTAGTGTTAATGCACAAGGCATGGGCAAAACTTATAAAACAGCTTTAGGTGTTAAAGTTTGGGATGGTGCAGGCATTTCTTTTAAAACATTTGTAGCACCACAGAATGCGGTAGAAGTGATAGGTTATTTTTGGAAGGAAGGTACAAGACTTACAGGATTGTACGAAATACATGGAGACGTTGAAGGGGCTCCTGGTCTTAAATGGTATATTGGTCCTGGAGTGCACATAGGCTTTTACGACAAAAAGTATTACCAGGGCGATAGAGCTGTAGCAGGTGTAGACGGCGTTTTAGGGCTTGATTACAAAATTAATCACGCGCCTTTGAATCTTTCCATCGATTGGCAACCATCTTTTGAATTTGCAGACAACAGGGGTTTTGCGGGCAGTTGGGGAGGCCTAGGAATCAGATATACATTCTAATAAAGCGACAGGTCTTCAATCGCACGAATAATTAACGTTTTTCATTTTTCAGACACCACAAAGTATTTAGTATAATACTAAATACTTTGTGGTCTTTTTTTATATACACCAACCTAACTAGTATTTGTTCGTGCCTTTTAAAGGGATTGTTCGAAAACTTTTTTAATAACCTAAGGCGTAAAAAAGGCGAACTATAAACTTCCCATATACTCTTTCACTCCAGATTCCAATTGTTTTTTTGGTTGTCGCCACTATTCTTTTATAACCTTCTGTTTCGTCGCACACTTTTACTACACCAAACAATGAGCTTTTGCTTTCTGCTCGATCATACTAACTATCTATTTAGACAATTATAAAACTACCAATGTGCGCTTCATTTGTTATTTGCTCTTATTATTGAACTACTAGCTGAGAAAAACCAAATAGTATTACTAAAGACGAACGGATTGCGACGCAAGGATGATAAATCAGGGATACATAGCTGGTACCAAATACTTTAATATTTGACTTAAAGCAACTTTAGTATAAACTTAAATGCCTCTCAAATAATTGAAAGGCATTTAAGTTTTTTGAAAAGCTGTTTTTTTAGAAAGGTAACCCTATACCAAGGTTATAAACAATATTTTGCTTCCTCCAGGCGCTACTGCCAAAATCAATCTGGTTTAAAACCATACGCTGTCCTTCAGGCAACCATGGTTTACGTACTGGTATAGCCACATCTAAACGTATCATTAATATAGTTATGTCCACTCTTAAACCCACACCAACGTCCATAGCTAATTCTTTAAGAAAGTTTTTAGTGAATTTTGCACCAGCACCGTAAGAAGTATCAGAATTATAAAGCCAAACATTACCGGCTTCAGCAAACACAGCACCATATAATATACTAACTAATTTTGCACGATATTCAGTATTAAATTCAAGCTTTAGGTCTCCAGTAATGTCCGGATAAAAACCTGACGCAGTTTTTACAGTGCCTGCTGCCGAACTTCCTGGTCCTACAGACCGGCTACGGAAACCTCTTAGGCTGTTATTACCACCAACAAAAAATTGTTTAACAAAAGGAATGGCGGTAGAGTTTCCGTAAGGAATTCCGACACCGATTATAAGCCTGTTTGCCCACTGATTGTTTAGCCCCGACCTTATATAGTACCTTGTGTCAAATTCTGTTTTTATATATTGAGAGAAAGGTGTACCAAATAGTTCAACAGTCTTTCCCTTTTTTGTATTAGCGCCAGATACCAAACCTGCGATATTACCTGAAAGATCGAGCAAACCGTTAAAATATAAACCGCCTGCATTCTTTTCGCGTCCTGCAAGTTCGTTATAATTAAAATTATAGTTAGAACCAATTATGAACTGCTGCTGAACAGACCGTTGAAGAATAGGACTAAGAGCCATGGCTTTTCTAAACGAATCGGTAATATTAAGAGGTTGAACGTAATTGATAGATATAGGATTAAACGTATGCTCTTTTCTTGCATTTTCTTTCCACTGGTAACCAAACTGCCCCCTGAAAGAGTTAAGCGCATATAATTTTTGCCGTTGCAATATGTCGTATCCGAGTTGAATATTTGTTCTTGGAACAAATGCCCCAGAGGTGTTTAAGCTAAAAAATGGTACAAGGAACCTGGGAAAAGTAAGGGTAGCTTCAGCCCCATATCTAAAAGTATTATAACCGCTAAACTGTCCGCTATATTGAACTTCTGTGCCTATATAAGCATTTACCGTTAACAACTCTGCCCCTCGAAAGGCATTTCTGTTTCTCCATCTAACAGTAAGGTCGCCTCCTGAGACGTTGTTAGATTTAGTAAGTCCGCCTATTTCTGCACTTAAAGATTTTTTGGGAAGTGGAGTAAGATAGTAATATGAATTAAGTTTAAAACTATCAGTTACCCTCTCAAAACGGTTTTTTACAAATTTAAAGGCTCCAAGATTTATTAACCTGTTTAGAGATTGGTTATGATCTGTTCGATTGTATAAATCCCCCGGCTTAAATAACAGCATTTGCTCAAATACACGGGGCTTGAAGGTTTTTCTTCTGTCGATAACATAATATCCTTTTGAATACACAGAATCAGTCTTTGCAGTATCTCTTGCAGCCGTATTTAAATTATAATTAGAGTACACGTAAACTTCGTTTATTGTGTACGGCTGCTTACTTTCCATTGATACTTCAGGCTTAAAACTAACATATAGATTTGCCAGGTTATTACCAATGGTACTATCAACAAAAACAATAAGATCTTCAGGATTAAAGTAATAAAATCCTTTTTCTTTTAAAGAAACGTCTATTCTTAATCTTTCGCCCTTTACTACATCAAGACTAAAGGCATCACCTTTTTTTAGAATTGTCTGAGAAGAGATATTTTGTATAGCCTTACTAATTGCGCTGCTATCGGTAGGAAAAGCAACGTTGTTTATTTTGTATTGAACGCCGGCATTAGCAACATAAGTAGCATGTGCCTTTCGGCTTTTTACATCTACAATAGTATCGCCTGTTACTTTTGCATGAAAAAATCCCTTATTTTCTAAAGTGTTTGTAAGTACCAGGCTGTTCCTATCTGGTTTTACTGAACTTAATAAAACCGGTGGTTCTCCATTTTTTCGTAAAAATTTATTGATAAAGTTGTTTTTTGTACCAGCCATATTATAAAGGCCAAGTTTAAACTTTATACCTAATATACTTGAGTTAGGCTTAGGACGGAGAAGACCTTTTAGATCTGCTAGTAGTACCTTGTTATACTTTTTACTTGCTGATGAATTTTGGAGTTTTAGGGTTGCTCCTGTATATAAAGCATCGTTAGCAGGAACTTTTTTTGTAACATTACAGGCTGCCGAAAATAAAATTACAATAGCTGCACTAAATAAATAAAGAGTTATGTTCTTATTCTTTTTAATTTCCATCAGTTGAATCTTTTACTGTAGCAGGAATTGTTTTTTTATCATCCGCTATTACTGTATCAGAAAATCGAACTGTTGCTTGTTCATTTTCCTTTGGGTTATTAGATGTTGTTGCCTTTTCTGTATTTGTTGAAGCAGCCTTCGGAGCTGCTTTTATATCTCTTAGTCTTTTTCTTTTTTGGAAGATTTGACTGAATTTGTTGTAGTCGACAGAAATAATAAATTTAAGTCCTGTTTCTATTACATAACCTTCTACAACCGCTTCATAATCGTTTTTACGATAGCCTCGTAACATGTATCGTCCATCTTTGCTTAAAGCATAGTCAACACTTACGTTTCCTATTACATTGCTTGCAGTTTGATTTGCTTGTTGAGGACCCTCCAATTCGTAACTGCTACCTACAGTTACTTTAAGACGGTCGTTTAACAGCCGTTTTGAAAGAGCAACATTAAAATCAGTTCTGTCCCTTCTTTCGCCGGTTGTATAATCGTCAGCAGAATTAACATCAAAGTTTATGTCTACACCTGCGATAAGATCACCTGCAAGATTATTAAGCTGTTGGGTAAGCAGCTTACTTACGCTTTGTTTTGCATAGGATGCTGCATTAAATCCTCCGCCTCCACTGCTACTCTCAAAAGGATTTTGTGATACAAACCTATTTAGCAGTAACAATGCAAAAACTTGCTTATTTAATTCAGATGGTTCTTGTCTAACCTGCTCAAGACGGGTATTGACGGTTGATAAAACATCGTTATTTGCCCTTACGCTATTTTCTGCGGGAAGCGTAATATCAAATGAAAGCACGGGTTGCATTAACTGGCCTTTTACATTAAGCCTAACGTTAAAAGGCAACTTTTGCTGATAGTAACCTCTCAAAGTTTGGTCAGTTATCTGATCTATCACCAAATCCATAGGTGAAGTATTCGCAACATAAATGGCGGTTACATCAATATCTGCGGTTGTTGGCTCGCCTGTCCATGTTATTTTGCTACCTTTTTCTATCTCAAATCTTCTATGCAGAAAATTAAATGATAAATCATAGCCACCGGACTCTATTTCATAAGAACCCGTCATTGTTATCTTTCCACTTGGATCTATACCTGTATTTAATAAAGCAGCACCTCTTACGTTTAAAAAATCTCCATTAGCTTCATCTACAATTATATTGAAATTAGCTTCCTTTACAATTTCAAGGTTAACAGAGATGTCGTACCCGGTTACTGCTGTTTTATTAAATGATGAATCATATGTAGCAAGTGTTTGCTTAAACAAAGAATCATTTGCAGGCGCATCCATGTCTACAAATTCAATTATACCCTGTCGGTCAGCAACACCAGGCTCTGCCTGTGGCAGCACAATTGAAAGATCGGTATTCTCATTAATACGAAAAGAGCCATCAACAACAGGCGAAGTTTCAGTTCCCTTAATATTGAGGTTTGTATTGAAATACAACTTACCATAATATAAGCTGTTCTGCCTTTTAGTAGTATTAATAGCTCTAAAATTTCTTGCTCTTAAAGTTAGATCCAGGTTGTAGTTGACAAAGTTAGTAGTACCTGCCAATCCATTTATTACAAGGCTATTATTAGCAGAATCTTTTATAGTAAAAGTGTCAAATCTTACTCCTTGGTTATCTACTTTTATAGTCTCACCATCAATCCTAAAGTAACTTCCTAACATTGCGACATTAAATCCGGTTTGGTTAAATGTTATTCCCCCATTAATGTTAGGAGCTTTCGCTGTACCACTTATTGCCACACTACCTGTAAGATTACCTGTAGATTGGTTGATTGCTCCCATACTTACCGCCTCGATAGTTTTAAAAGGAAGGGTGCGTATGTTTAAATTAAAATCAAAATTGCTATTATTAGCTGGCTTTAGATAATAATTACCGGTAAGTCCAATATCGTTTCCGTGACCTGTAATAGATACATCTGTTGCAAAAACATTCGCAGTATTGTTGTTTACTTTAATATTTACATCACCAACAGTATCTTTTTTAACAGCAAGATTGTTAACGGTTAGATCAGTTGTAAAATTCGGCTGGTTCAACAAATCTCTTAATTGTACATTACCATTTATAGTTCCATCCACTAAAGATGAATCTGTTTGTACAAAAGCCGTTAGTGTTCTTATAGCAAAAGAATTAAATGTTACAACCAGCGGGCTATTTGCAGTTGAATTAACACTATTAATAATCAAGTGTTGATTTCCAGTACTTAGGTCAAAGTTTCTTGCATTAACAAGTGTGGAACCGAAGCGTATAAGATTATCGGCATTAATTGACCACCGGTCGTAGTTTAGCATTAAACTATCAGGACTTAAAGAAACCGCATAAGTATTATTTTGTTCCTGCGCAAACAAACCGCCGAGCTGATATTTTCTCCTCGCTGCTTTATCGTTAATTGTCAAGCCAAAATTAATTCGGTTGTGTTCGAGCACTGCTGTAAGATTCGTACCGTATAAAGCTATACTGGTACCACTTGTTACCTGGTTAACATTGGTAGTTAACCGCAAACTGCTATCTGCAGCAACGGCATTCATAACGAGGCTATTTATAGTGTTCGTACCATATACGATGTTAGGTGCAGAAATATTAGCATTCCATCCATCACTGCTTTTAAAGGTTGATTTTAAGGTAATTCCATTAAATTGAGTAAGAGCGGGTACAAAAGCATGCAAAGTGGGATGATCTACAACATTTGCATTTATAGTAAAATTATAAGGATCAACGTTTACTGGCTTTCCTGTTGAATTAATTGCATAGTAGGGTTGTATGGCCTCTATAAATATGTCTCCTAGCTGTTGCAATTTGTATTGACCAGAGATTTGAGCATTTACAAAATCAGTTTTTAGACCGATAACCTGAACGTTGTTAACATTACTTGCAGTTACTGATAGAGAATCTAAAGCTATCCGTTGGCTATTCATTACTAATAGCGAATTCGTAATATTTATCTCACCATTGAGAGCGTCAAGGTTTAGCTCAGGAACATTAGCAGTAATTTTACCCCTGTAGATAATTGCATTCGGGGTAAGATTTAAGGGCTGAGTTTTTATGCTATCTATATCGGCATTTACAATAAAGCCAGGAAGATTTCCTGCCATGTTACCTTCTGCCTGGATAGCCAAGTGAATATTCGGATCCTGAATGCCGGCGTTAGCAGTAAATTTTTGATCAGCTAATGAAGCATCGAGGTTTAAATTATGATAGATATATTTTTTTA
>Ga0115844_100313_pt1 | contig 12938 bp, 11 predicted proteins | sample InSIn1gowninarea_FD_83858 | JGI IMG/M metagenome (GOLD analysis project Ga0115844, IMG submission 83858) | reverse complement strand
TATTGCACCTTTGCCTACCGCTGTAGCTTCCCACAACATGGGAAGACTTCCAACTTAACCACCGATTTAGGTATAGCATTATAAGTGCTGTTTTGTTGTATTTGTCAATCGTGATGGTCTTCGTCAATTATTTGATTGGAGTAGGATCCTTCAGAAGTGAGGAAATTTACAATATCAGGATCATCATTGAATACTCTCCAATTTGTAATGTTGTCAGGGATGGACGGTCTAAAGATTAATTCTATTGAGAATCTATCTGGACTAAAATCTTCGGAGGGAATAAGCTTAGAAGCTACGTTAGCCAAAAGGTCTGCACTTGCGTTTTGGAGTCTGGGGATTGAAGAAATATTAAATGCTATGAAATGCTCAGTCAGATCTTGTACTAAAGATTGATAGTGTTTTAAATTACTTGATAGGAAATGTATAGTGTTACGCACCTGTCTGACGACAATCTCAGAGTCTCCGAAGACTTGAAGATACTTGACGTTCAACCCGATTACTTTGAATAGGCCTTGCACCAAGGCATCGTACTCTGCTGTATTGTTTGTGCAATCGAATTCGAGTCTGCATGTGAGCATGGTTTTATCTCCTTCTGGACTAATCAGAATGCAACCTGCTCCTGATCCTTCGCTAGATTTAGAGCCATCAAAATCTAATTTCCAAAACAAAGATGTTTTTACAGGTTTATCTACAAAATTAACACACTTTGAATTATCAGTTTGGGAAAAAATTTCGACTTGGGACAAAACTGAATTTTCTAAGTAAGGTGATGTATGAGCATTGAAATTGCCGAGAAAAGAATCTACCGAGTAATTGCCTATGATGTTGCTGTTATACGCTACTACTTCATTTTCTCCCTCCAATTCCGTTACTATGTACTTCTAGTGTAATTCTCGTTCAACCTTTATTTGGTTCGGTTTACCGTTGCATGGTAACCACATGTGCGACCAGTCGGTTGAAAAGTATCTGAGTTTCTCAGACCAATCCCTGCTAAGAATTAAGCCATATAATTCTAGAATATCAGCCACTAGAATGTCAATTACTTGACATACCTTAGGATCGGATGACAATCTTATGGTTACTTGATTAAGTTCACCAATCACTTCGACTTGAGATCGATCTAGTTGAACTATGCGCACTACGGATTTTTGTGGTTGAACATTTAGCTTCGCACATATTGATCTGGGTAAAATATTCGTTGAAGCACCAGAATCTATCAAACAATTGTGCACATTTTTATTGAAAATTTCATAAGTGAGAAGAAACGGGGGAGTGTGAGATCTTGATCTTCCTCCAATCAAAGCGATGTCATTTGGATAAATCTTATTGATCGCGTTAGTTGGAGGTCTTCCCATGTTGTGGGAAGCTACAGCTGTAGGCAAAGATGCAATAGGCACGGCATGTAATTCTTTCATCATTATCTTCTGTTGATGTTTCAATTTTCTCAATTCATAAAGGGTGATATTAGCCCTGGTCTTTTTCATGTCATCCATGATATTGTATTCCATTTCGTCAGACACTATTAGTGTTTTTGATGGAGTTGTTTGTTCTGATTGGATTGGGCTAGATTGAGTCGCTTTAGTGGTTGTTTTCTTTGTTGCGACTTTATCTCTTGTTGCAGAGCTTGCGCTCTTCTGCTTAGGGGTAGTTTGGGGAGGATCAAGTTGATTTTTGCTTCGTGTACTAACCGAAAATTCTTCTTGATCTTCTTCTTGTGGGAGGATGAAATCCCACATTCCTTGTAATTCCACAACCTCTTCGTCATCAGTCTGCCCTTCAGTGGCACTTTCTTCTTCTTCCTCTTCCTCGGATTCGACATTTGAAATAACATTGGGTGCTTTTACATCCATTGAAGGGCTTCTTTCAAAAGTTCTGAAAGGCCTTTTTGTTGAAGTTTCTGCTACTTGTTTTTTTATGTCAATCATCTCATTAGACATGGCTTTTAATACTTTCTGCAATCCTTCCAAATCGAAAGGGTCTTTTGTTTGCTTTTTCTTGGAGTCTTCTTTGAAAGTAACTTTTTTGGACTTGGGTTCCTCTATCGCAAATCTCTTTTCTAAGGCTATAACGCATTTCTCCACTGCTATTGCCTCTATCAAGTTTTCAGCTAAGGTCGTTTTATTTTCCCTATCCACAAAGATTGCTAAGTTTGATGGTAAGGCAGTAATATACCATTCACATCGTACTTCTTCGCTAGGTTGGGAAGCAATGGGAATTTTGTTGAGAATTTTATTGAATCGTAAGTTGAAATCTTTGATGGGTTCTCTAGCCTCGGCTTTAAGAGTGGATAGGTCATTGATTAACGTTTCCATTGATCTGTCATCACCAAACTTGGTAAGGAATTGATCCTAGAAGATATCCCAACTTGTGATAGACCCGGAGGGTAATGAAAAATACCATGACCCGGCTGTTCCTTGCATTGCATAGGGAAAAAGCCGAACAACAACATCTTCCTTAGTAACTCCGTTGAGATCGACAAAAAACATGAAATTGTTAATGTGTTCTTCTGCTAGCATGCCTGCTTCTAGATTGAATTTGGGTAGCCATTTCTCAGGATGGGCCGGTATTGGACTTAAGGGTGGAGGCATTAAAACTGCTCCAGGGTTGTTCCATGGAGACTGGGCCATCGTTGAGTTGCTAGTGAATGAAAGTGTAGAAGATGATCCTTGTAGCTGGGAAGATGAAGGTATTATGATCTTAGATGATTTAAGAAGAGGGGTTGTGGTAGATGGATGGATGATTTGGAATGAAGGTGTGGGTGGATGACTTCGCGGTGAGGGAGTTGAAATGGACGATGTAGATGAAAGAGTCTCATTGTCAGAATCTTGCGGTGATTTCCTCGCTCTTTTCCTAGTGGGTAGAGGTAGTTTAGTTGGTTGTATGCCAAAATTTTCACTCTTTAATCTAGTCAGGGGATGAGCAGGATTGTACTGTGAAGTCACGCTGCTTTTAGGTTTATCAGACCACTGAGTAGAAATGGAAAAGCTCTGAAGTTTGTGAATCAGATTTTGTACTTCATGAGGTTCAATGGTAAATTGGTCTGAAATATTAGGATGTGTAGCAGCGATTGATACTCGAGCAACTTCTGACTCTGGATTTAAACGTATTGGGGAAGTCGGGGGAGTTGATGAGGGAAATTTACTCTCAGAATGGTATTTAGATTTTGATTTAGGTGCCATTCATAGTTCATGCCCTCCTTCTAGCACCAAATATGTTGAAGCCCCAAAAATCGGGTCGACAACAAGGGGGATACCCGCCCGGTCTGGACCTTGGTTGGAAGCTCCTTATCCGTTTGGTATAGCAGGTCTAACTGGGGATAATGGGACCAGTTTCCCAATCTAAGGGTGTGTGTGTGTGTGCAGAGTTGGATGATGCTGATTTAAGAGTTCTAAGCTACTTTAATCTAACTTTTAAACTAACTCTATGCTATGGTAATCTAATAAAAAATAACACATCTAATCTATGCTAACCCGGGGTGTATTTCCTCTATTATGCGATCTAAAGAGATTTCAAATAATAACTGGTAATAAAGATCATTCAGCTATCATAAGAACAAAAATCAATCGAGATGAACCATTTTACATAAAAAGTTAGGCAAAACAATTGTGAACAGCATATCGCATAATAAGTTATTCATATATCAAACATAAATCTATGGCTCCATCGTACAAGAGTGCCAAATGGTAACACAAACATTCATGCAATAACATATAAACAACTAAAACTGTATATTACTTTAGGAATATAAGCAAAAATGACCAAGAGATAAAAGTACCATTTGTGACTAGTTCTACTCATAAGCTTCAAGAAACAATGATCTATGTATCCTTTCTCTAACATCTACCAAGAGTAAAAAAGTGCAACATCAGTAGCAGACATCAAACGCAAACATTAATAAATCTCGATCCATCCATTCATCAAAACCCCCTCCGAGGGTATAAAAATGCATGTTCAGAGGACAAGTTTTTGACAAATTTCTGGACCCTTCTCTAAATGCATGAGAAGGGTTTAAATACTGCTAACTAATTAACTTAATTACATAAATTTAGGATACGGTTTAAATGACCGCCCTTCTTCTAAAGAAAAACTATTTCTAAAAACTGAATCTAATTCCTAACTATTTATGTATTTTCTCCTTAATGTTACGAGCATTCAACATTTGTCTGGGAAGAGTCGGTTTGCCGCCTTCTGCTTTTGTTTGAGTCACGCAAACAGAAATGACAAGCGCTGGCACCATTTTTCTAGCAAACTGGAAGATATTTCTGAGAATCTTCCTCTGACTGGGTGGATTTACTGAGAGTATACTTGGTAGTAACCCAGCTTTCCTTCAAATCGCTTCTGCTTTTACTATTTCGGTTTTCAGACTTGTGGATGACTAAGCAAATTAGGGATTTTGCTTTTTGAACAATTTTTTCTAGCGATGCGTGATTAGCGCTAGGCGCTAATCGTGCATCGAAAACTGCCTCTATTTTTTGATCCGGGCCTTTCTGGTGCATTTTCCGTCTTTAGAGCCTTTTTCCTTCACCGGGTAGGGGTTTCAAGATTTTTGGTAAACATGCTGCTTTTTTGAGCTTCTTTGACCCTGCGTGTTCAATCTCCTTTTGATATCAGTATCTGTTCGGTAATACTCTGGAATTTGGGTTTTCCGTTGCACGCAGCGTCTGTTTATGAAGGTATCTCTTCTCTGTTCTTCGAGCTTTGACGCTTTTCGCCTTTTCCTTGGATGTTTCCTGTTCTTCATTCCTACAGATCACGCAAGGGAAAGAGTAATGATAATAAATTTTGATATGAAAGCTCTAAATTCTATGAATGCATACAATCATGACACTCATCGTGAACTGACTCTTTAGAAAACACAAAGCTGTTGTTCATTACTACTTTGGCGTACGTTCATTAATTTCCTTTAAGGCACGTGCCTAATTTTTGGTTTAGAGACAGCTTTTCTTGAATGCTGAGCCGAGGAAAATTTGCGATGAGCGATCGCAGAATCGCGTCATTGTAGATGTTTCACCGCAGATCACAAATCGCATTCGTCGTAAATCACAGCGTCGCAGATCGTAGCATTGAAAATGTGTGATCGCAGATCGAAGATTGCGACGAGTCATTAAATCATTGTATGCTACTTATGCGATATTGCGATATGCGACGTCGCATATCGGCCGTCGAATATTTCTTAAGATCTTCTTTTAAGAGTGGTTCTTAATGTATGCGATGTGATGGATTTCGCGTCACTGTTTTCGCAGTTTTTTATTATGTTCATGAAGGAATTTTTTATCTTATCCATGCGACGTGATATAACTTTAAGGAGTATAACACAAAAAGTTATATAAAAAATGTTTTTTGGATTTTTATTAAGGGTCTCCCTTTGCTTAGCGTCATTATTGATACTAAACAAAGAGGGGGGTTGTTGGTGGCCACAACAGGTTGTCAGACTGGTCGGGCTCCTTCCCGAATATAAATGTGGTGAATACAAGTTTTAGGAGGGATGCCTTTCATGTCTTCTTAGCCCCATGCAAAGGTGTCAATATGGTCTCGCAACAAACTAACAAGTTACTCTTGTTGAAAGGAATCTAGGTCTGAACTGATATATAAAGATTTGCTTGGACTAATTTCAACAAGAGTGGTTTCAAGTTTGAGAGTGCAAAGAGGTGCTTCTAGAGATAGTGGTGAGGAAGGTTGTAGATCATGAATTTCCTAAAAATCAAAACTACAGAGCTGATACAATGATTCAAAATTTGGCAGTGTCTAGATTATTCAGGAATTCTTATATCTCACCCTCCTGGATTGACTTGGTATGATGATGCATCATAGAAACTGACTGTGTCTCCTCATCAATACTATAATCTATCCATAAGGTATCTCAAAGCTCCTAGATAGATCTAGTAGGTGGATATAAGGTTACTTTCTTCTGAGAGTCCCCATGTGAAATGTAGATGTCACCAAAACGACATCCAATGTAAGCATCAGGTTTAGAAAGCCATGGTCATCCCAAGATAAAGGGATGTTATCCCATAAGATTCTTTCACTAAATCACAATGAAGTTTGTGGGATATTCCCAAGAGTCTATAGAAACAACCACATCATCTAAAACTCCTTTTGGCTTGATCTTAGATTTGTCTGCTAATTCAAGCACAATGGGAGTAGGAAGAATATGGACCAACCCAAGCTAATCCATGGTTTTCTTTGTCATAATATTAATGGCTTCCTCTAGTTCTATAGGCACATTGGATACAAGGACATCACTTATTTGAATAGAGACAACAGGGTTTCCATGATTGGTGTATTTTTCCATTTGCACACACCTTGTCATCAACTCTGTTGCTCTTCCAACAAATTGAATAGTTTGGGGTTCTACACTTTTCCTTCCTGGATTCTTGATATAGAGTTCCATAATTATTTTGGTATAGCTGGGGATATATTTGATAGCTTGGAGCAAAGGGACCTTTATAAAAATATTTCTAAGCTCAGAAGGTAGAATAGACTCAGGATTGGGGTCATTCTTCTCCATAACTAGTCTCTCTGGATAGGGAGGCCAATTCGAAGAAGATGGTAAAGGATCAAGAGGTATGAGGATAGGTTGAATGCTGACATTTTTCCCAGAATGGCTATGAATTTCTTCCTTGCCTTTCTCTTCAATAATCAGCATGGGCTGTTTTTATTTTTATGATGTTACTACCTTCCCCGATCTCAGTTGGAGGACATTGACCCCAAACTACATGGAAATATAACTGGGTAGAAGAAGTGGGTTCATGGAATGTATCATTTGTACCTCTTTGTTATTGGGATTTGGTATGGGTTGAGCAGGTAGTTGAGGTAGTAAAAAAGGTGGAGGTAAAGGTAATGGTGGCATAGGTTGACTTAATTGGGGTAATGATGGTTGTGGCATTGGGTAAGGTGCATATGTAGGAGGGTATGAATGCATAGGTGTAGGATAAGAATGATGTGAATGGTTTGGACCTATCCAACCTTGTTTCCAAAATTGGAAGGGTTGTACATACTGATAGTGGTTCCCATGCTGTCAATGTTGAGAACGATTAGTGTTAGGATAGGAATATGGATGTGCATTATAACTAAAAAATGTGGTGGAAGTTCATGAGCCATACCTACATTTACCTGAGGCCAATTTCTTCATACTCCAATAACATGAAATGACTTAGGTTCTGGCTCCCCTCCCTCGAATATTGCTTTCAATCCATATATGGAGGGGCATTTTTCGGTGGCATGGTTCTCCGTACAAATTACACATTTATTAGTTCCTTTAATATCATAAGGACATTTTTTCAAAGGATGCTTTTTCCTACATTTTGGAAAAAAAATAGACAATGTATCTTGTTATTTTTCAAGTTTTTGTTGAAATTTGAAAGAGTTTATTTGTCTGCTAACAATATTCATTATTTCATTTTTCATATTGTCCATTTTATTTTCCAAACCAATAAGAATAACATTAGTAGATCCAAGTTTGCTATTTCTAGTTCGGATTCCTTTGCCAAATCTATATTAGTTCCTTGAGAATTTCCTACATGGGCGCAAATTTGATCAAAAGGTTTTTGAGCAATATCCCCTTGTCCTAACAAATTTAAATTATTCCTAGCATCATCAACAAGCCCACGTAAGAACAAGGTTCTAATGGTACTTAGATCAAATTTGTGCTTCGACCTTTGGAGGATATACAAAAATATTTCAAATAGTCCTCCAAGGTTTCATCATCATCTTGTACAATGGTGAATATCTCGTCTTGCATCTCTCTAATTTTACAATATTCTTGATATTTTAACAAAAATACTCTCTTCATTTGCTCCCAGGAAGCTTTAATGTTTCCTCCTAAGCCCCTGAACCAACGTAGTACTGTGTCCTTGAGAGTTGTAGGAAACAAATTTAACTTCTAAGCATCTGATGAGTAATCATAGCTTCTACATAAGATATCAAACTCAAATAGAAAGAATCTAGGTCCTCGTGTACCTTAACATGGAAATGAGGAAGAGTCAATGGATTAATATTCTTCATTTGTATGACTGTATCCAGATCCATGATTCAAAATCCAAAGGTGGATTGTTCCTCATTTACTTGATTTTCGCTTGTTCCCTCAGCATGATCTTTGTGTTTTGTCATTTTAGTACCTCCAAATAAACCACTCTCAACAAGTTGAGAAGGCCAACTATGGGTCAAATCATTTTGAAGTCCAACAATCTCCTTCTTCCCCTTAGCTAGTTGTGTCACACCTGAACTACTATTTCCAGAATCCAAGTGGATAGTTCCTACGTGGTGGGTTTGCATTTTCTTGGAATTTATTCCTACAAGAGAAGGCCCAATATGAGAAATTTTTTCAGATTTATCAGTGTTTCTTTGGCCCTTATTGGGCTAAGGACCCCTACCCTTTTTAGGCATTCATCTAAAATAATGACAAAATAAAAACTCAATAAAATGCTACAATTAAAATAAGTAATCAACACTCATAAAATCCTTGAACCAATAGAAGCACATTGCAGAAAAATAATAGAAGAATTACCCCTAATGTTGGATTTTTTTTTCGGAAAATTCTTACCAATTTTAAATCCCCTCCCTAGCAACGGTGCGAAAATGTTGGTTGCATGGATCACAACAGACTCCTTCAACACTTAATTATCAATCCCGGGGTTTCCTAAACTTAGAGGCAAAGCATAGGAAATGCCAAAAATGATACAAACTTTTCCTAATTCTATTCCTACTTCTTAAATCACAAATTTACATAATTGAAAGAAAAATGATGATCAAGTGACAATTGATACTCAAAGAAAGTCTAATGCTGGAATAAATGAAAAGCATTTTTTTAGAAACTAAAATGGGTTCTTTATTCATTGTGAACAATATTAACTAATGAAATGACCCTTTATATTTACCTTCAGTGAGACTATGTGATAAAAAAGTTATTTAGTGTATCTGTCTTCTTTAAGGATATTCTTTCCTGCACTAAATTGTTATTCTTGTACTACAACAACATTCTTGTACCAAAACATTGTCCCTGCACTAGAATGAGGTTTAATACCGGAAGAATGTTTTATGCTTGTACTAAAGTTCTAACCTTCGTGCAAGAACTCTAAGTCTCCGAGCTAGAACACTCTTATCCTGTACCGCATTTGAGGTTCCTACACCAGATAATTATTATTTTTGCACTTGGTTTCTAGATTACTTTCGAAAAATAAAAGGTGTGTTAAGTGAAATAGAGTGCAAAGAAAACAAAATTTGAAAATAAATTCTTACAAGAAGAAATATGCTTCAACCAAACTTATATTCTAGATAAGAAATGATTTTCAAAAGTTAAAGTAAATCTCTCTTTAAAACAAAAAAACTCTTCTATATAATTATGGAAATTTACTGGTTGTGTAAACAAGATTTTCCTAAGAAGTTGTGCATATAATTTAGATCTTCCTTTTAATGTTTTAATTCATAAGGTTCGTTTAATAATTAATCATGAAATTCAACCCTTTCTTTGAAATTGTTCAATGCAAGCACATACCTATAAGTTACTATAACGTTTATTCCATATTCATCACAACACAATTAAATCTTAAGTGAAACCTCGGATATTAATAATTCCCTTAGTTTAGAAACAAACATCAATCTTACATTGAAGAATAAAGAAATTTTTCTAAAGGAAAGGAGTAAATGACTTGCGAAACTGAACCAATGAAATCAACTTGCAGAACGAGGAAGGCACTAGTACAGGCAATGTTCTTGTACTGGTCTTGTAGAAATAAAATCAAGAATTACAAAGGAAATCTTATGGAAATTGAAATCAAATACTTATAAGCCTGCACACCATGGATCCGTAACACAATAACTGTAAATTAAATTAAATTTGTAACTTGTGAGGAAAATCATAGTAAATAACAAATTCATTCCTACACTTCAAATTAAGTTAACACACCTTTAAAAGAAAGGGAGATTGAGCTGGCTTGGCTGGGCCCTACCCAACCAGCTCGTTTCCCTGTTATAAAATCGAGAAATACAATCGGTCAAAGATTCATCACAACGCAAATAGAAAATGAAACTGCGTACTGGCGCATTCCTTTATATTAGTTTCAAAAGAAAAAATACATCTTGGATCTGCAATCCAACCCAACGAGGCGATACTCCAAAATAATTACAATCTCATCGCAAAATTTTACCATAGCATCGCTCCTAATTCCTATCAGTGTTACATTATATACAAGCCTTCAAGCCTATGACCGTAACAAAATCATAACGTTAGATTAACTAAGCCTTTCGGCTATTTACAAAATACTAATCTAAGATATCTCGCTGAGCTCTTGATCTTCCATCTACTGATTTCTCTCCCGCTCCGAGCCCAACTCGAGGTCAAATGATCCTTTACTAAAGATACACGTTGGTTGGTGAGTTGTCACGGGAGTGCATGAATCCACTAGTTGGTGTAGGAATCCTACCTGCACTCAACCATTATATCAAAACGATTAATACCTTTGTTTATCAAATACTCTAGGAAAGAAAAATATTAGTTGCAAGGATAATTAAAGGTATAAAATCTAGAAATAAGTAATTAAGTCCATGAAAAGCTTTTCAATATGAAAATACAAAGAGGGTGTAGGAATGTGCATGATTTCTTAGAAAGGTACAAGAATTAATAGGTTCTCAGGTTAAAACAGAGGTTTAGGTCATGTCTCTAGAGTAGGATAGAGGTTAAAAAATATGACAATTTAGCCTACCAACAAAAACATATATACATAGATATTTTCCCCTAGATCCCAAAACCAGGACTACCAGATTGATTTTTCATTATGTTCCTTTCAATGTTACAATACATATATATACATGCTGAAGCATCCATAAGCCCCAACCCATTAACTTTGGATTAGAACATAATCGTAGTTCCCTTGACTGGATCTACAAAATACCATGGACAGTAAAATATCATGTCCAAAACCATGTGTGAAATCCATGCACAAAACCATAGGTATGTCTGCCCACCTAATATAAGGTCCAATTTTTTTTTCCCAGGGTGCTTCTCCGGACCCCGTGTAGGGGGGCTGCCACCCCCCTACATACCCCCTGTGTGTGGGCTAGTCATGGAAATAATATAACACAAACTGACATTCTACCACTTGCTGTTTTCTTTCCAAAGGATAGCTTAGTGATTGATCCAGCCCCACAACACCCATTGTTTCTATAATCCAAGAGAGCCTCTCAGTGCTCATAGACTTTGTCAATGCATCTACAATATTCTTCAAAGTGTCCACATTTACTAGCAACAACATTTTTTCCTCAACCATATCCCTCACAAAGTGATACTGAACATAAATGTGCTTTGTGTTTGAATGATAAGTAGGGTTCTTTTCCAAGAAAATTACACTTTGGATGTCATAGTCTATCCTTATAGCTTGTTGTACTAACCCCATGCTTGAATACAATCTCTACAACCAAAATTCTTCCTTGCTTTCATGAGTGGTTTCCATGTATTCTACCCCTCTAGTTGAAAGTGCCACTAGAGTCTGTCTCTTACTCATCCAACTGACTGCACCTCCAAACAGGTTAAACACATACCCACATGTAGATCTTCTCTGATCCAGATCTCCAACCTATTCTGCATCAACAAAGCCATGGATGTCAAAAACTATGTCCAATCCTAGTCTTCCTTGGTAGCATAAACCATAATCACTAGTGCCACACAAATATGTGGAAACCCACTTCACTGTTGTCCAATGCTTTTGGTTTTGACATAAACCTATTCAATACTCCCACTTCATGTGCAATGTCTGGTCTACTATAAACCATTGCATACATCAAGCTACCAACTGCACTTGCATATGGAATACGAGACATGTGTAGACCATTGCATACATCAAGCTACCAACTTCACTTTCATATGGAACACGAGACATGTCCTCTTCCTATTCTTGTGTCTTGGGACACTGTTTAACAGATAACTTTACACCTACAAGAATAGGACCCTTCATCAGTTTACTATCCTACATATTAAAGCTTTGTAGTATTATCTCAACATACTTCCTCTGGTTTAACCAAAGCTTCCTCTTTTCTCGATTTCGTTTAATTTCCATTCCCAAAATATAGTTTGCAGCACCAATATCTTTCATGTCGAATTTGGAGGACAATCGGGTCTTCAAATTATGGACAATTTCTTTGTCATTTCCAACCAACAACACATCATCCACATAAAAGAATAAATAAATAACACGATCACCAATTAATTTAAAATACACACATTGATCTTCTTTACTTCTCGTGAAACCAAGTCCCCATATAAATGTATCAAATTTATGAAACCACATCCTTGGGGGCTGTTTTAACCCATATAGATACTTTTTTAACTTACATACCAGCTCTTTCTTACCCTTCACCACAAAGCTTTAAGGTTGCTTCATGTAGATCTCTTCTTCCAGATCCTCATGAAGAAATGTTGTCTTCACATCCATCTTTTCTAACTCAAAATCAAATGCAACAACAAGAGATAAACGTAATCTAATACGAGCTACCTTGGCTATAGGAAAAAAAATATCACCAAAATCAATTCCCAACACATGGGAATAACCTTTTTCTACCAAACGAGCTTTATGTTTCTCCACCTTTCCTTATGCATTCATCTTCTTCTTAAATACCCATTTTCCGCAATAGAAACTCCACTAGATCACAAGCCTCATTTTTGTGCAAATATGCCATTTCATCAACCATGGCCTCTTTCCATAGTTTTCCATCCTCTAAATCTACTGCTTCCCTTAGATTTCTAGGATCATCATCAGTAATAGATAAAGCAAAATTTGAACAGAAAACAGATGGATGATACATTTCTGGCTGCTTTCTTTCTTGAACTGATCGTCTCACATCCAGAGTTTGTGGCTCTTCAACTTCTAATTCCTGTTCTACTATAGAGTCTGATTCTTCCTCCATTAGCTCAAACTCTATCTTCTCAGGTTCCTTTGGAAGGAATT
>Ga0115844_100194_pt1 | contig 12960 bp, 17 predicted proteins | sample InSIn1gowninarea_FD_83858 | JGI IMG/M metagenome (GOLD analysis project Ga0115844, IMG submission 83858) | reverse complement strand
TTTTTTTTTTTTTGTTTTTTCGGGACCCCGCCCCCCCCCCCCTTTTTTTTTTTTAAGGGAGCGCCCTTTTATCAACATACACTATTAAAATGCGTACCACCCTGTGTAGGCATCTGTATTTACACTGAGAATGTTCTGTTTAACCCACATGCCTCTAGAGCAGGAATGATTTAACCCTTGCTTAGTCAACTATTGAAGTATATAGATCAAATAGAGAGCCTAGGAAAAATAAAAGTTGACAAAACAGAGTGGTAGCTCCGTAGTGATCATCTTAATTGGTCCATCAATAGATGATAATTCAGATGTTTGTATCAAATAAATCTCAATTTACAATAAAATAAAATCCCAATTTACCAAAAATAAATAAATAAAATCCTTTGTTGAGAGTAAATATTAGGAAGTCCATGATCAGATAGCCTTAAAAAAAATCGATGTAGAGAAACACAAAAACAGGAGAAAGAACACAGGCTAGTATGATATAAAATGGGAAGTTTATTGAAGCAGCTTTCAATGCTTTTGTTTCTCAAGCTAGAACCATCACAATTATCAATGACTTGCAAAATCTTTTTTCATTTTCCCCCTTGTCTTGGATCTCTGAGTGTCCATTCATCGAGCATGTTCTGGGTTCTTACTTAGGTTCTTACTTAGTCCAAAGTTAAATATCAGTGTTGAGAATTCTCACCTCTTGATCTCTATTCCCTAGTCATAAAGAAAACAAATGCAAGTTTATGATAAGGGTATGCATGAACGGGTGCAGGACTTATAGCCGCTTCCACATATAGTTTTAAATCCGATAAAACCGCCCTTTTCTTTGATGACTGAACAGCATATTAAGATCAACACTTACCACCTGAGTTCTCAATTCCTCATTACTTATAAGTCGAGCATTAAGGCCAAACACAGACAATATAATTTATTCATGAAGAGAACATATATGACAACTTGTAAAAAAATCCAGAAAGAGTTTGAATGATAATTTTGACAAACTATAATCGGTGGGTTTCATGTTCTGGGAAAAACTGATATAGAAAAATGAATGGAGACTTGTTGACAGGAAAATCGAAAAGGGGAGGAAGGGAAACGAAAAAAGTACCTGGGAGTTTTCTCTGATCTTCAACAGTACTGCTCTTCAAAGATCTGACTTGAAGGCAGAAGGAATGAATGAGACAAATTAAGCTCCTATTCTTTTAGTCAACAAAATTCTAAGAAAAAAAAAGTTAAAATGAAACAATATTTAAGGCCGTGTTTGGTAGCTATCTGTAATGAAATCATTATATTTCAAAATTCCAAGGCATTTGTAGCCACAAGGGTGTTGGTTCAAAACGAACTCATTCAGACTTATACTACCACTTTAGGGCTATAAATTCCTTGGGAATTCTAAATGAAATGATTGCATTACAGGTGGCTGCCAAGATACTTGCAAGCAATTAATTAATTTAAACAAATGTTCTGTCCAGGATTTGGTGTCCAGGACACTAGGGGGACATCAAATGGAATAAAATGGGTGAGAATCCCATATGACGTCCCCTGGTGTCTTGGACAGGACATTTGCTAATTAATTAACGGGCTAACAGAGAAAAAATGTGAGCCTGACCTCTTTTCTTCACCAAAAATTTACAAATTAAAAATAAAAAATAAAAAATAGAGAAGACACAGTAATTGCCGAGAGAGATAGATAGGGGAAGGGCTTGGATGATGTACGAATGAAGTTTGTACTGATTCGTTCGAACAGCACCAGGGGATTGATGCATCAGTGCCAAAAAGAAACTTACACTTTTTGGGGGGATTATCACTTTTCAGTGCTGATGTGTCCAGCCCCTAGCAATATTCTGATGCATCAGTATGAATTTCGTCATACCGAATCTTGTCTGATATGGGAAAGGTAAGAAGGGAGAACAAATGGTAGTAATATTAATATTTTGTTAGATCTATGGTCCTATCTATGGCATATTTTGGGGCTGGAGAGAACCTAACAGGACCCTCATGTTAAAAGGTGTATGAGTTAATTGACCAAGTAACCCGAACTTGGTGGACAGATCTAATTCATGATATTTTTCAATCTCAAATTGCAAAAGCTATTTCATGCATTCATTTGAGCATGGAAAAACAGTCAAGAAGAAGACTCTCTACTATGGACCTTGATCAACAACAACAACAAAGAGCCTTATCCCAACTATTTGCTTTGTTTAGGGTCATATCTGCCGTTAAATTATAAATTGTCATGTCCTTCCTTACTACCTCCACCCAGGTCAATTTTGGCCTTCCTCTAGTCCTTGTAGCACCTTCAACTTGTATTGTCTCACTCTGCCTCACTAGTGCAATCATTGGTCTTCGTTGCACATGCCCAAACCATCTCAATCGACTTTCTCTCATTCTATCACCTATTGGTGCTACCCTTAAACTCCCATGAATGAATTCATTCCTAATTTTATCCTTTCTAGTCTTGCCACTCATCCATCTCAACATCCTTATTTCAACCACTCATTTTATGTACTTGTTTGTTGGCTGCCCAACATTCTGCTCCGTAAAACATGGTTGGTCTTATAGTTGTCTTAGAATTTTCCCTTTAATTTTAGTGGTACTCATTTATCACACAACACTCCAGAAGCACCTCTCCATTTCAACCATCCTACTCTAATTCTATGAGCAACATCATCTACAATATATCCCTCTTTGTGCATGATTGAACCAAGATAACCAAAATGGTCACTCTAGGGTATATCTTGGTTACCAATTCTAACTACTTCTTCGTTTTTACTCCTATTTTGGCTAAACTTATATTACATATATTCTATTTTAGTCCGGCTTATCCTAAAATCATTTGATTCTAAAACATCCCTCCATAGTTCTAACTTGGCATTTACCTCCTCTCTAGTCTCATCAATTAACACAACATCATCATCAAATAGCATACACTATGGCACTTCCTCTGTATGCACCTAGTCAACTCATCCATAACTAAAGGAAAAAGGTATGGACTCAATGTTGACTCTTTGGGCAACCCTACTGTGATCGCAAACTCACTTGTCTCTCCCCTGATTGTCCTAACACTAGCTATCGCTTCATCATACATATCCTTAACTATGTCAATATATCTACTTGGGACCCCTTTTTTTATCCAAAACCCACCAAATGATCTCTCTTGGTACTCTATCATATGCCTTTCTAGGTCAATAAAAACCATGTGAAGATCTTTCTTTTTTCTCTATATTTTTCCATCAATCACCGAAGCAGAAAAATAGCTTCAATTGTTGATCTTCCAAGCATAAATCCAAATTGATTTTCAGACACTCTAGTTTCACATCTTAATCGATGTTTAGTTGCTCTCTCCCATTATTTCATTGTATGGCTCATAAACTTGATGCCACAATAATTGGTGCAATTTTGAATATCTCCCTTATTCTTATATATAGGGACCATAATACTTTTCTTCCACTCATCTGGGATTCTTTTAGTTCTAAAGATCTTATTAAAAACATTAGTTAACCATGATAAGCAATCATCTCCCATACATTTCCAAGCCTCAATTGGGATACCATATGGTCCTAATGCTTTTCCTATCTTCATTCTCTTCAAAGCTTCTTTAACTTCCGTCACATTAATCCTACGAAATATCTATGATCTCTAATCTCCTCTACTATACCGATTCCTAAACTAGCATTCCCTACATGATCCTCATTTAACAATTTTTGAAAATAGCTCCTCCACCTTTCTTTAATCTCTTCATCTTTTACTAAGACTCTTTGATCCTCACTTTTAATGCATCTAACATCATGGTCTAGGTTTCTACATTTCCTATCTCTTATTCTCGCAAATTTATATACACCCATCTCACCCTCCTTAGTACCTAACTTATGATAAAGGTCATCATATGCCTTGAATTTTGCATTTCTTATAGTTTTCCTAGCTTCTTTTTTTAGCATTTTTATATCTTTCTAGGTCTTCTATATTTTTAGTCTTTTGTCAATTCTTATAACAATATCCTTTTATCTCTAATGGTTTTTTGGACTTCATCATTCCACCACCAAGTTTCTTTAGATGGTTGCACTTTCCCTCTAGATTCTCCAAGAACCTCTTTTGCTACTCTTTTAATGCAGCCAACCATTTCATTCCACATGACATTTATATCTTCTTCTAAATTTCATTTCCCCTCATTTTTCAATTTGTCTCTAAATTTTGCTAATTTTTCATTTTTTAGGTTCCACCATCTAATTCTTGTGTAATTAATTCCTCGTTTCTTTCTTTTCCATTTTTTAATTCGAACATCTAACACCATTAGCCTATGTTGTGTGGTTAAACTCTCCCCTGGAATAACCTTACAATCCTTACATATTGACTTTTCTAGCCTCCTAGTAAGAAAGAAGTCTATCTGACTTCTATTTGACCCACTTTTGAAAGTCACCAAATGTTCCTCTCTCTTTATGAAGTATGTGTTTGCTATGGCCAGATCATATGCCATTGCAAATTCTAGGATTGCTTCTCCAGCTGCATTTCTTTCTCCAAATCCATATCCTCCATGAACTCTCTCATATCCTCCACTAGTTTTCCCCACGTGTCCATTTAAGTCACCTCCTATAAATATTCTCTCAAACTCAGGAATTCCCTGATTATTAAATGCAACTATGATTATTAAATGCAACAAGCTCTAGGGATGACAGGGTGTTTCTTTCTTGCTGAAATCAAGATAAACAGGGAAAAGATAGGGGCAGCAGGTCTGTGCAGACCATAGGATTTGAGTGTAATGGAGGACATTAAGATGGGCACAGGTTTGATGGCAGAAATCAGCAGAGAAGGGATTAATGGAGGGAACGATGGGTTTGGTTGATGGAATTAGAATCAAGTTTTCAAGAAAACTAAAGAAGATGATGGAGATGTGTGTGCACAGAGGACAATAACAGAAAACTAATAGAAAGGAAAAGAGAAGGAGAAAGATAAGAAGATAATACCTGGAGGTAATCCCAACCTTGGGTCCAAGCTCAGGCTAAAGCTTGAAGATGAAGAAATCCCATTCATGGAAACCTCCAAGAAAACCATTTTTTTTATTCCTTCTCTCCTTGCCGTGTACAAGGAACTTCCTCTCTTTTAAAGACTGAAAATTCAAAAGAATAGAAACCTTCCTAAAATAGCAATTAAGGCCTCTTGCTAACATGACTTACTAAAGAAATAATCCAAAATAAAACAGCCAAATCATGTGTTTAAAAAGAAGTGGTCGACCAGCCCTCTTTCTTCTTATAATAGAGGCTTTACAAAATTGACCAAAAACAATAATGATAATTCCTAGCATATCCTAACTTTATTATTTAATAAAATATGAAATTACACAATAAAACTCTAATAAAATGACTCAAAACTGAACCAAATCCTCCACCATGTGTCTCCATGTGTTCCTCCATGTTTCTCATTGTTTTTATTCATGCGTGGACCCCACTAATGCCATGCGTGTGTCCCACCTTGCCTCCCATGTCTGCATCAGACTTCCTTTGTCAGAGTTGGAACAAAGAGTTGGGGTATAATATGGTGGCATGGGACTTTGTGAATCTAAAAAGGAAGGTGGACTTGGTATCAGAAGTACTAAATCAATCAACATTCTTCTAACTAAATGGTTATGGAGGCTTGGCAACGAAGAAGGCAGCTTGTGGAGGAATGTCATAGCATCAAAATATGGATTGGAATCCAAATAGGAATGTAAAAGGGTTATAAGACCCCATGGTATTTGATGCAACACAAAGGTTTGATACCAAAATTGATGTAGAATGAAAGCGAAGAACTCAATTGAAAACCCAGAGATGTGGCGGAAGCAATAGTAAACTTAGAACCAAGAATGGAGTTGATCACACACCAAGTATCACAAAATCTTAGGAAAATACAAAAATAGAAGAAGGAGAATAAGTAGAAGGAGTTAGAAGAGTTTAGAGAGGAAAAGAGGGAAAAATGAATGAGAATAAACCCAGAAGGATAATTCTAGATTTTTTGGGCAGAAACTCAAAATTCCCAAAATACTCCTGATCGTGCGTTAGAAAATTACCAAATTTTATAGGTAAATTCTGGCCTATATAAGGGTCCTATGGTTAATTTCATAAGATTTGGATTAGGTTTGCTATATGAAACTTTAAATTTTCAAACCTTAAGAGGGGGTGATTTTGAAGGTATGGGTATCCGGAAAATCTAGTTTTGACGAAGAATGGTTAGAATGGGTCAAAAAGGAAAGAAGTTTTGATAGAAGTATGTTAAGGGAGTTGTATGGATTAGAGAATTAGGTAGAATAAAGAAAAATAAGGGATAGGAAATGTAGAGACCTAGACAATGTTAGATGTATTAAAAGTGAGGATCAAAGAGTCCTAGTAAAGGATGAAGAGATTAAAGAAAGGTGGAGGAGCTACTTTCAAAAATTGTTAAATGAGGATCATGTAGGGAATGTCGGTTTAGGAATCGGCAAAGTAAGAGAGAGTAGAGATCATAGATATCTTCGTAGGATTAGTGCGACGGAAGTTAAAGAAGCTTTGAAGAAAATGAAGATAGGAAAAGCATTAGGACCCGATGGCATCCCAATTGAGGCTTGGAAATGCATGGGAGATGATGGTCTATCATGGTTAACTAAACTTTTTACGAATTATGGATTGCCAAAGACTATTATTCTCATTAAAAAAGCACCATAACCATTTCCCTAGCAAAGCTAAATTCCTCTCCCTCAAATGACCAATGCCCAACCCACCATATTCTTTCAGCCTACAAACGTCCTCCCATTTAACCAAATGGTCCTTTTTTTCCTTACTTTCATCCCAAAGGAAGTCTTGCTGGCATTTCTTCAAACCCAAACTGACTTTCCTCGACATACGGAAAAGGGACATGTAATAGACAGGCACATTAGACATTGCAAGTTTAATCAGGGTAATTCCCCCCTACCCCCCAAAGAGATAAGATATTTTCCAACCTATTATAGGGTCCCTAAAAGATATAGCTCTCAGGTTGCCCCCAAGTGGCATATCTAAATATTTCATAGGCCAAGACTCCACTTTACACTCGAAATTATCAGCAAAGGAAGAAAGAACCGTCTCATCCACATCAATGCCTGTCATACTAGATTTAACAATATTAACCTTAAACCCTTAGATACCTTCAAAAAATTTTGAAATATTTTTCAGGTTAATAACTTGGTCCAGACTTGCCAAATGAAACAACTGGTATCATTAGCAAACTGCAAGTGAGAGACCAAAAACCCACTACTATTAGAATTAAAGCCTTTAATAATTTCCTTTTCAATGGCTTTAGACCTCAGAGCACTAAACTCATCCACCACAAGCGTGAACAAGAAGGGAGACAATGGATCCCCTTGTCTCAACCCTCTTGAAGAAGGGAAGAAACCTTTGGAGCTTCCATTAATCATAACTGAAAAATGAGGGTGATCCAAACATCCCATAATCCAATTAATCCATTTGCTACCAAAACCTTTTTTCTACATAGTCTATTGTAAGAAACCCCAATCAACCCGATCATAAGCATTCTCTAAATCAATTTTACACACCAAACCCGGCTTCTTCAATCTTTTCCTTCCGTCAACCAATTCATTTGCCACAAGGATGTCATCAGTAATTTTCCTTCCTTTCACAACAGCCCCCTGAGAATTGGACACCAAGTTTCCCATCACATTCCTCAGTCTCATAGCTAATACTTTGGCAATGATTTTATACAAACTACTCACAAGATCAAGACTGATTGCCTGACAATCAGAAAAGCCATTCACCTCCTCCTTTGGAATGAGCACAATGAATGTAGTATTAGTGCATTTGTTAATGGTGCTCTTATCATGAAATTCTGTGAACACATCTATAAGCTCATCTTTGACTATTTCCCAACATTCTTGATAGAATAGAGAAGAAAAACCATCTGGACCCGAAGATTTATCCTTATCAATACTAAAAACTGCCTCCTTTACTTCCTCTTCCGTAAAAATATTTTCTAGTCTTGCAGCCCCATCATGCAGTCCCATTTCATCTTTAGATTTTTGTCAGAACCTATTTGATTGGGAAACGAAAAGCCTTTCTAATCTTATGTCTTCCCTGAATGAGTTGTTCCTCTCTAGTTCCTTTAGGGATGAAAGAATATGGACGTTGGAGTATTTTGGTAGATTCTCTTCCAAATCTCAATTTCATAATCTGACTCAACCAAGATCCCAATTGCGTCCCTTTTCTTTCAAGAAGGTATGGATGTCTTCTATGCCTCTTAGGGTCAAAGCTTTTTCATGGACTGCCTCTTTATCTTGCATAAACACCATGGATATGTTGCAAAGAAGAAGGCCATTTATGATGTTAAGTCCTAATTGGTGTGTTGTGCTATGCAAGGACAATGAGGAATCAACTAAGCATTTATTTATCCACTGTCTTTTTTCAAAGGCAATTTGGGATCACTTTATTGGCAGCCTTAACCGAAGTTGGGTTATGCCTAATGAAATGTTGGATCTCTTCTCTCAATGGAAGTTGGTGTTTCACTTCTAAAGAATTTTATGAACTCTCTTTTTCAACCTTTTTGATAGATTAGGTATTCACTCTCTTCAAGCTCTTCTAGGGATGAGGAGATTGTGGGAAGTTGGATTCCCCTGCCTTTGGGATTTCTAAAGCTTAATTTTGATGGTGCTTTGAAAGGCCAGCTAGGGTTGGTTGTATGGTAAGGGATGGTAATGGGACTGTCAAGTGGGTTTGAGTGGGTCCTTTAGGTTCTTGTGATGCTCTAAAAGCTGAGATTTTGGGGCTGCTCATGGGCCTTCGCTACTTCTACAACTTAGATGCTTTCAAAGTTATCATTGAGGGAGATTCCTCAGTGGTGATTGGATGAGCAAAAGGAAATGTTTCTTGCGGTTGGAAGTATGCTCACTTGATTCACGAGATTAAAGATAGGATGGACACTTTAGATTGTTCAATCTACCACGTCCTGAGATCTTGGAATAGACTGGCTGATTCCTTAGCCAATTGGGGAGTAGGGCAGACATCTATTTTCAGTGATTTTGTTTTTTCCTTTGATGTAATTTTTTCCCTTAGGGGCTGTATTGTTGTATTTTAGTTTTTTCTTTTAATAAAATCATTAATTATTCAAAAAAAACTGAGTTCTATTTGCCTCTACATTATTAAACTAACAACTTTTTGAGGTTCTTTGAAATATCCTACATCAATTTTGGTATCGTCCCTATTGTGTTGCATCAGACGAGTAATAGCAACACAGGGTCCATTGTCAACTAACATAAAACCTAAATCAAATAGGAATTTGGCCCACTTCTCTTTCATACACTAGAGGGTGCAATATAAATAGATGATCACTCAAATTGTCCTTGAGCACAAGGCAATTATAAGATAGGACCAACACTGAAAGGGGCCCATCTTAAGAGTCCTAAATTAATATAATTGGGTTTTCTTGATCAGTCAATTTTCAATGCTGAATGACCATCCAGTTAAGCTGATTTTATTGCTTTGATTATATTCCTAGAGTAGACAAGGCCTACACGGTGGTGGGTCCTGAACCTTATGAGCTGGAGTAATTTGAATGAAGTGAGCATTGACTGACAAAAACTGTGTCAAATGGACAAGAATCTTGATATAAAGGCCTTCAAGGATATCCTCTCTTCGTAAATTTGGTGTACAGTTCAGACCTGTTCAAGTTCACTTATGGTTGGAACACCTATTGTTGAAGGGTGAAGCTCCATTGGAGGCCAGAACCAGTGGACAATGATGCAGCAAGAAATGTAGTGGAAACCACCATTGCAAATTATAAAAGGCTAGAAAATCTAAATAAGAACATAGTGACATGGTGAGGGGAGATGGAAGTCATGAATCTAGTAATGAGTTTTTTTTTTTTTTAAATCTAGTATTGAGTTGGGGTTTATAGAAAATAAAGAAGAAAGAGTGAGAGAAAAAAGGTTTCTTGACCTCAGTATGTGTCATTTTTTCATGCTAGATGGGATTATAAGTAACATTAATCGCAGCCTTACTATCACAATACAAGTTCATATGTAACTATGTACTGAATCCCAACTCTTAACATTAATACCTTGAATCAGAGGAACTCAAAAACACCATGTGCAATAGCTCTATACCTTAGCCTGGCAACTATTGTATTATTTGCTTCTTCAAGTCACCAACCATAGTACTATACCCAGATGTTACACAAAATCTACTCAATCAGAGTCGATGTAGATGTTGATCTTCTAATGTCCATGCTCGGCACACATTATCCTTTTCCTAGGGAAGATTTGAGATAACAAAACACTCAATATGGAGCTTCAAGATGACAAGTTTTGATCGAATTAGTTGACAAGCTTGCGGAACAAGGTGGGCTGGTGGAGGGATTGAGGGTGTCCCTGACGGGGCTGACCATTATTCACCTAAAGTTTGCAGACACCATAATCTTCTGTGGTAATTATCAAAGACATCAGGTATTTGAGGTGTATTTTAAGAGGTTTTAAAGTAGGTTCTGGCCTAAAAAATAATTTCAGGAAATCATCCATCTTTAGTTTTGGAAATGCTCCAAAGATCCAAGAGCTGGCAATCAACTTGGGGAGCTGAGGTGCAATCATAAGACTTTGCCTACATCCTATCTTGGACTGCTGTTGGGAGACTCCCTAAGAAGAAGAAAAAACGCTTGGAATCTGGTAATTGAAAGGGTTCAGAAGAGACTGGCAGGTTGGAAGGGACTTTATCTCTTGAAAGCAGTAAACTAACTCTATTCAAAGCAGTGCTCGCTCATTCCTTTGTCTATTGCTAAAGCTATAGAGAAGATAGAGGAGACTTTGATATAGAACAAAAGGTCTGACTCCAAAATTGAATGCAGTACACACTCAAAATTACCAATCAAAGAACTATAGCAAGGCATAAAATACTAGGCTGTACCAATGCTTTTGGGTAGGGTTTAGGTTGATTCAAAGAGGGTAAAATCTAATGAAAGTATAACGTTTCTGTTTAGTGTACTTCAGCAGGGTATTCATGGGGTTAAATTGGGACATAACCAAGACTGAGGCAGAATCTGGGTCTGAAACAGTATGGTTAAATGGGACTATTAATGAAATGATTAAGAGCAGGACAGGGGATCAAACTGATTCAGAACTTTGTTCAAGCAGTGGACAGGCAATAATGTTAACAGGGTCTGTATTCAGGTAAGGAATAAGGGGTAAAAGGCTACTGATTTCAGATTTAATCACGAGGAATATCCAGAGTTTATTCTGGACTGAATTCAGATGGGGAACAGAGGTATGGGCTGTTAACAGGATGTAAATCTATGGAAACAGGACTTAATATAGACTGTTTTATGAGAAAAAGAGTGCCACATGTGCAAACAGATGATATAGAATAGTCTGTGCCAGCTTATTTGAAGATGTACTCTCAGTATGATAAGTCTCCAGCAAATACCCTATTACTTATTGCATCTTCAGGTGGTATAATCAAGACAACTTTAGTTTCTGCAGTTAGGAATATCAAACAATCTCAACTGCAGTAACCACAGGGTGTTACAAGGGTAGATGGAGGGCTTGGATCAGAGAAATCCAATGCAACTACAACAACAACAACAACAAACAGCCTTATCCCAACTATTTGGGGTCGGCTACATGAATCCTGTTCCGCCATTCCGCTCTGTTTAAAGCCTTATCTGCTGTTAAATTACAAGCTGCCATGTCCCTCTTTACTACCTCTACCCAGGTCAATTTTGGCCTTCCTCTATTCCTTCTAGCATCTTCAACTTGTATTGTCTCACTTCGCCTCACTGGTGCAGTCATTGGTCTTCGTTGCACATGCCCAAACCATCTCAATCGACTTTCCCTCATTTTATCACCTATTGGCGCTACCCCTAAACTCCCACGAATGAATTCATTCCTAATTTTATCCTTTCTAGTCTTTCCACTCATCCATCTCAGCATCCTCATTTCAGCCACACTCATTTTATGTACTTGTTGTTTGTTGGTTGCCCAACATTCTGCTCCATAAAGCATGGCTGGTCTTATAGCTGTCTTATAGAATTTTCCTTTTAATTTTAGTGGTATTCGTTTATCACACAACACTCCAGAAGCACCTCTCCACTTCAACCATCTTGCTCTAATTCTATGAGCAACATCATCTACAATATCTCCCTCTTTGTGCATAATCGAACCAAGATAACGAAAATGGTCACTCTGGGGTATATCTTGGTTATCAATTTTAACTACTCCCTCGTTTCTACTCCTATTTTGGCTAAACTTTCATTCCATATATTCTGTCTTAGTCCGGCTTATCCTAAAACCCTTTGATTCTAAAACACCCCTCCATAGTTCTAACTTGGCATTTACCCCCTCTCTAGTCTCATCAATCAACACAATATCATCAGCAAATAGCAGACACCATGACACTTCCTCCTGTATGTGCCTTGTCAACTCATCCATAACTAAAACAAAAAGGTATGGACTCAATGTTGACCCTTGGTGCAACCCTACTGTGATCACAAACTCATTTGTCTCTCCCCTCGTTGTCCTAACACTAGCTATCGCTCCATCATACATATCCTTAACTATGTCAATATATCTACTTGGGACCCCTTTTTTATCCAAAACCCACCAAATGATCTCTCTTGGTACTCTATCATATGCCTTTTCTAGGTCAATAAAGACCATGTGAAGATCTTTCTTCTTTTCTCTATATTTTTCCATCAATCGCCGAAGTAAGAAAATAGCTTCAATTATTGATCTCCCAGGCATAAATCCAAATTGATTGTCAGACACTCTAGTTTCACATCTTAGTCGATGTTCAATCACTCTCTCTCATAATTTCATTGTATGGCTCATAAGCTTGATCCCACGATAATTGGTGCAATTTTGAATATCGCCCTTATTCTTGGATATAGGGACCATAATACTTTTCCTCCACTCATCTGGGATTTTTTTAGTTCTTAATATCTTATTAAAAAGTTTAGTTAACCATGATAGACCATCGTCTCCCATGCATTTCCAAG
>Ga0115844_100339_pt1 | contig 12965 bp, 10 predicted proteins | sample InSIn1gowninarea_FD_83858 | JGI IMG/M metagenome (GOLD analysis project Ga0115844, IMG submission 83858) | reverse complement strand
TAAATCCTATATGGAAAATACTTACCTAGATAATTGGTGAGTACAAAGGATGGCATACATGTACCTCAATAGATGGAAGTATATCCATATGGTAGTTAGTGAATTAGTCTTTAGGATCTCAATGATTTTGAACTTGAAGAGCATGTTTAGAAGATTAAAATGAAAAGGGAAAAGGAAAAATAATGATTAATGCAAGGATTCAAGTGAAATTAACTAAAAATCCCAAAAACAAATTTATCAACCCAAATTCCTTATAAGCAGAATCCATTGAGCTGGATTGAGGATGAGGATGTGGATGGTGTATTTCTCAGTAATCACATATTTCTTAAGCTGGTGTTGGACAAATTCTTTTATTTTGTAAGAAGACATGGCATTCATGGTTCTACTTTGAAAATGGATGAAAACTAAATCATTGATGTCAAGCAAGTTGTAGCCTGCAGATCAAAGGTTGTACGTCCTTCTTGTATGTGTTTGTAAATATTTGGGGTTATAGAGCCATTTAGTTGTAATTGATAAATCATAGAGTTGTAACTTCCTATAGGTTATAGTGACAGAAATTTGTAATAACAAGTTGTAGGTTTCCTTATGAAGATATTTAAGAGTAGTTTGAAGAACTTGGGTGCTTCTTTTGTTACTGATATTATTTCATCTCATGTTCATATGAATGACTTTTTGAAGTTATTTATGGTGTCCTTATATTATTTCATAAGTGAAATGCTTTTTTTTTTTAATTGTGAAACTTCCTACAATACTGATTCACTCCCCTCTTAGTATTGTCTTAGTTTCTAATAGGTGGAGAATATTCGACTCCTTAACTATACTAGTTGTCTTCTAATAATTATTTTCTCCAAGAGGATCAATAATTTGAGTTTAAATAACCTTCATTTGAATATGTGACACTTCATTCTAAATAAAAATGCACAAGGGAAATTATAATAATAAAATAATGTTACAATATAAATAGATGAATGATTTTTGAAGACAGAGAAACTAACTTGATTACACACATAACTTTGTTGAGCAAATATATCAACCTCACACCAATATAGGAATATATTCAATGGATAATACCTATCAACCTATCTAAATCTAACAACAGTTTAAAGACTAGGAACATGCTCCTTTACTTATAAGGTATCATATCTAAGACAATAAGACTTATAACTATAACACTTCCCCTTAACAAAAACTTTTTTAATCTTGATCAACAAATTCTTTTAGTGGTCCAACCTAGCATTTACAATCATTACTGAAAGTGTTGACAACATATAAAGAAAAAACCATCCATTAGAATGGATGGGTCACTAGCTACTACAATGGTAGATCGGCTAGGATTTCCTTCAGGTACATGGTTCATCCAACCGCCATATATTCATAATTATACCTATACTAATACCTTAAATCCTACTACATCACCATTTCCATCATCTTAGGTTTTCTATAGTCAACCATAACCATGCTCTAGGATATTGCAACTTACACCCAATGATGCTATGCCTTAACCTCAACCACGGTCTCGATTCTCTTACATCACACTCCCAAGGAACTAAATCCTCACATAGTTTCTACATACCACAAACAACACATTAATTAGTTTCCGCATAAACATAAAACATCACAACAAGTTGTTTCGACTTACCACAAACCCATACTTACAAGTGCTTTTCAAATTACCACGAAGTAAATGGTGGTAGACATTCTTTCTCAAGCTTACAATGCCAATCTACTAAGGTACATTTAATGGAAAATTATACTCATGGATGTATTAGGTACATAAATTCTCAATGACCATTGTATCAACTAAAATATTACCCTACATACTTGCTAGAATGTGTGACTCGTATTACTATATGATCATGAACATATTCCATCACACGCACGCACAATTTACGGTCACACAAATTTCACCTCATTGTCCACCACATAATATCTTCTTCTATTACTCCAGCTTGTACTATTTTTTGCCAGAATATTCATATAGGAACTATCTCCTATTTCCTTAGACCAACCTCCAAAGAAATTTTTGTTGTCACAAGGACTTCTCTATCCTCCCTACTCCAAAATTTTCATTCGTCTCCAAAACTCTATCTTTAAACCAATACTAGTTTTCTCAAGTGAGAAAAAAAAAGCACTCACATCCACATCAGAAAGTGTCCATACATGCCCCATCATCATGGAAAATAAATGTCCCACTGATAGCTCATATAAACTATGAACCTATTGTAATCCAAGGCATGATATCAATTCGATCCTAAAGACTAATTCACTAACTACCATATGGATATACTTCCATCTATTGAGGTACATGTATGCCATCCTTTGTACTCACCAATTATCTAGGTAAGTATTTTCCATATAGGATTTATCCATGTCAATATTACATTCTATAGACCTACCAATGAGGACTTATAATGCATCACTTGAAAAAATAACTCATAACTAGAGCTCATTTTCAAATATAACACTTCCCACCATGTAGATTGAAGAATGATATTTACATTAAACAATTATTGCATCACTAATACATACATTGACAACATATAATAACACAAACTTCTTCCTCCTCTATAGTTTTTCACATGCTGGATATCTCCCATTACTTCTTATTTTCCTTTGTTTTCATCACATATTTATAAATTTAGGTATTCAATGACTTCTACAAGTAAAACTTTCTATTGTCTCAAGCTAACTAGATCTAACAACATCCTAAATGATAAAAACATACTTCTTTACATACAAAGTATTATGTCTAGGACAATTAATAGTCATAACTATGATAATTCTAAGAATGAACCACTATTTTCCTTTACAAACTTGCTAGCATCTTAGGATTTTTAATTGGAAGATCTTGTTGATTTGTCTCAAGGAATTATTGATAATTCATCTCATAACTTATCTAATAATAATAAAAATTGGTAGAAATACTTAGATTTGATACTCAATATTTTTATTACAATGGGCCCATCATTCCATCAAACACTACATAGAAATTGGCTCTTAGCTACCAAATGAATTCCCATAACAAAATCTTGAGATTTTTCAATTGCATCAAACAATAAATAAATTAATGTGAAAGGAAAATTAATAACATGATGTAGGTAACACTGTAAGCTTGGAGGAATTTCAAATGTATGCCACAATCAACAAAGTAATTGAAAGGAAATTATAAAATCCAGGAGCACATATCGTGAATTATTTCTTGAGAACAAAACGATTTGATGGAATGAGTGCACCTAATAGTGATAATAAGAGTGATGATATGGAGCATGATTTCTCAAAAAGATAAATTCTAAGCTGGATTCAGAGAAGGTAATGATAAACAAAGTTGGAGAGAAATATTACCTTAGGGACTTACTGACTCGCAATCTAACTTACAAGATTAGTATGAATTCAAATGTTATTAAATAAGTAGTAAAATAGTTATGAATTTACTATTATTGTTGAATTTGATTAAAAATAATCAATTTTGTGACATTGTTTATTTTATAAATTTATAATAAACTTTATAGTTTAATAATCTAGATTATATTAAATAAATGCCTTCTGATTGATCTATTGATGGGTGCATTAGCACACTCGACCAAAAGGCCATGCCACCATCGCCTACTATTTACCCACCCACCCTAATCCCCAGTGTGAAGCAGGTTCAATGCCTGTTGTATCAGAAAGAATGTATCGTACGGATCCATTCTAAGGGAAGGTGATTGATTGCTCACCCATCAAGGACTAGTTAGGTACTCACTATTCATATGGTGAGGTTGAGGGTGAGCCAGCCAAACTCTCGACAATAGGCCTGAAGGGTGCATTAGCACGCTCAACTAAAAAGCCACCATCGACTCAGCCGAGGTTGCGAGGTCGAGGAGAGGTACGTAGTCGCTCAACTCAAAGGCTGCCAAAATCTCTTCCAACCAAGAATATGGTGATAGCCCTATAGAGAGTCCCATGGTTCGATTCTGTAAGTAAAATGTAGCGTGTTTGAATTAGGATCGCTTCATAGCAAGAAATGGCCCAACTCTCTATGCTCAAGTATTCATCAATAATGATGAATCATGTGAAAAGATCGCCTGTCCCCAGTTCCAGGGTGAAGTAATGTGCGAGGATAGGGTGTTAACACTAACCATTCATATGGTTAAGAGCAACTATCTTTTGGGGGAGGGGCCCCAAAAGAGAGGAACTTGAAGAACTACAAGGAGAGGCCTGGTAGGGACTCACTCATTCATATGGGTGAGGACCTAGTAGGGGGCTCGACGAAAGGAGAGGATTTCATGTTTGTAGAGACCTGCATGAATGGTGTAATGACTAAAGCAGTGAATTTCCTTCTTCATGAAGATGCAGAGTACTAATAGAGGGTCAGAATCCATCTTGACTCTCTCTTATTGAGATAAGACCCCCACTCACTTGCGAGTTAGAACTAATTGTGAGTCGCTCAATGGTGGTGACTATGCTAGTTCTCCTTTTCTATATCTATTTACCCACCCACCCAGTGAAATCCTATTCAGTGAAGACTTGGGCATAGGTCAAGAGGCGAGGGCTACCCGGGGCGATCGACCATAGAGGAGAGGTAGTTTGACAGAGTTTCCTTGCATGTCTGAAACTCTGAACGAGTCATTGGGTGAGACAAGTGCTTAGTCTAATTCAGGAGCTAGTCTAGTGGGAGAGGCATGTTCGTGCGACCCGCTGTCTTCTATTTTATAGAATTTAGGAGCTAGTCTAGTGAGCGACGCGTGTTCGTGTGACTTGTTGTCTTATATTCTAAGTACTGTTCACTAACAGTGCTATAAGGTGGGCATGTCCCATCAAGTGGGCATGTTCCAACTGAGATGAAAAAATGGTGGCAAAACGAAGGCCTCCAATTAGTGGAGCAACTTATACATATAGCCTCACTCAAGTGGTAATCTTAGTTCACTCCTTCGTTCGACCAAGAAGAAAGACAGGGGTGAGTCGAGCGATGGCGGCCTTTTAGTCTAGAGTTCGGCAGGCTAACCCAGTTATAGGCTCGAGGATAAAAGTTCCCCAGCTATTTTTAGTTTGATTTCTCTAGCCGAGAACATAGCTCCTAAAGGCCAACCTTACCTAAGCCACATATATGCCAAAATACGGGGAGGAGCCCATGTAGGGACTCACTATTCATAGGGTGAGGGAGAGGTGTCGTTAGGCCGCTCGACCACAAAGGCCGCCATCGCCACCATCAATAGGAGGGTGAGGCCTAGTAGGGACTCGACCAACGGGAGAGGAACAATGGTTGGTAAATATAAGAAGCTGGTAAGGTGCTCATTATTGTCTCTTCTCACTCATACCTCCTCATCTTGCTGCTTCTTTTGGCCCGGTGGGTATCTTCTATATATCTGTTTCCAACCCCACATTACCCCATCTCAAAAGAGTGAGTGAGTGAGTGATCCTTCCTTCCAACAGATCTAGTTCCAGCATTCCCTGTAGTTTCGGTATTGACATGTGTTCTTATAAGGTATGTTCTACTATTTTCTTGTGTTCCTACTAGTAATGGGAGATCTGTTTCGGCATAGGGGTGTGTGCCTTCGAAGATGGGTCACGATTCATGGGTAGTGGATGATTAGCCTCCTGTACAAGCTTGAAATGATGGCCAGCTTCGCTCTGAGGACCTCCACTATGTGCTTTCTTCCTCTACCTCCCCCTTAAGTATGGTATCTACATGATTGGTAAATGCTATTGAAATTTGCTCAGATGCTTGCTTTGATGCTTTCTTCACTACTAGTGAGACCCGATCAACATAATCTACTGTGGGGTAAATCGCTCCTTCCTCTGTACTTGGATATGGAATTCGGGATGGATCATCAACAGGCTTTGGATCTAGGACTGGTAGTGAGGATGCTACCTTTACCTTCGCTGCGGGGTCTCGATTTTGATCTGGGTCACGAATTTACATTTTCACTCTAACTAGCTCTCTAATACTAACTAGCTTGCTAATAGCCTCTGGCTTTGGCTCTACATCATCAACTGGCTTAAGATCTTTATCTTTACCTTAAACTTCCTCTGCCCCTACTGGTGGTTATGTAGATAGCCATGGAACTGGGACTGAGTGAGGTGGTGGTTGTAGAGAAGCTGGAACTTTATTAGATGCGGGGTCTCGATCCGGAAGGGATGTAACTTCCACTATTTTCTGTGCAGGTTATGAGTAAACTGTTATTGGCTCTACCTTTACCTGTTGCTTTTGTTCCTGTTACCTTTCTTGTTGCTCCTGCTCTTGTCTCTGTCTATTTTTTTTGCTCCTGTAGTCTCTGCCTCTCCTGATGGTGATCATCAAACTAAAGGATCTTATGCTGTGTAAATAAGGTAAACTCCTACTTTTGTGTCATCAAATGAATCAATGGATCATGGGTCATCAACTGAATCTTGAATAGGAAGGGGTGCTGAGTGAAGTGATGGCTCTTTAATAGGCTATTGAACGGGGATTCTAGCTTTGCCTTTGCTTAAACTGGTTATTCCACTGATTATGTAGCTGGATCTTTAGACGGTGCTGCTTCACCGACTAGATCATTGACTGGTTCACGAGCCACTGCAGAGGCTTCTACTGAATCCATCGGTCATTCACTGGTTTTGTCATGTGCACAACAAGGCAGGCTTAACAGATGGGACCATAATAACTAGTTAGCTTATTTATGACCAGAATAAACCAAGCAGGTGCTTAGCTTACCAAGGACATACCTTAGCCATAGGGAGGGCAGGATTTAGACAGAGGCAGGTGGGAATAGTACTGAGACAGGAGAATAGATAGGGGCATAGGACACCAAGCGGAGTAGCATTTGGTTGATCTTAACCACTTCAACTTGGGCAAACAACCAACCTGTCAGAAGAAGGAAGGTTAATATATATCTATTTCAGCATCGCTAGTCTAAACTACTTATGCAAGCAAAGAGGGGGAAACATCACACCAAATCCTTTCCTTTGGTTACACTTTTGGTTCTCTGGCTACACCTTCCTTCGGCCACACCTTTTGGAAGGGAGTGTTAGGTCAGCTATGATGGGTACAATTGTGAAGAGTGAACTACAGAAGTTTCAGTAGGAGCCACTAAGATGCCAAAACATTGAAGAAAAGATGGTGAAACTATGTGGACATTGCATCCTTTCAACTTATCTAAGCGCCTCCCCACTGCGTTAGCCAGATGATCGGGAAATGGCATTTATGGGGCTTTGCGTGACCCTCTACACTGGTTAGGTTGTAGGTAGGTAGGTTCAAGTTCTAGCCCAGCCAAGGAAGTGGAAAATCAAGGAGGCAGGGAGTTCTAGTTTATACGTCATCTCTTCAATAGAAGAAGTTTCCTTAATGCATTTTCGTTGTGTAGGGAGATAGAAGGGACAAAGTGGTTTTATATTGCCGAGGGGATACATCGATAGAGGGACGAGTAAGTTTATTAAAGCCCAGGTAATTGATCAATTTTGCGAGTTACCTCTCCCCCTGGTCGAGAGTTCTTTTACTCACCCTAAAGACAATTTGAGTATTTGATCTCAATGGATGAATGTCCGTATCGATCTTGATACCCTTCCCTCTCGATTGAGAAAATTTCTATTCTTGCCACCTCACAAAAAAAAACTTTACGGATTTATTAAGGAGGAGATGGATTATGAGCCTTCCCCATACCAGAGTCAACCGATATATTTGGAGCTGGATGAGGAGTAGGAGGATGATGAGTCACTTTACCAGGGCCACGGACACACAGGGGGGACACAAGCCATTCACCTTTTTACAGAAGCCTTGAGCCTCTCTCCTTTAGCCTTTCAACTTATCACATTCACTGCCATAAGCCTTGAATCAAACCTCAGGGATAGGATAGGGGGAGAGCCATTCAGGGAGGTAGATAGATAGGTAGATCCATTCCCAAAACTCCAACATTGCAGATAAGTTTCCAATAGACACGAGAGAAGGCATGTTCCCAAGGTTCTAAAATAGAGAAAAGGACACATTCAATCATACCCAGAGAGGCCATACCCCCCCTGCATGATCATGATATGGTATGGGGCCGAGTTAGTGAGTGAGTCACAACCATAGGCTCATTCCTTGTCAATAGCTGGTAGTCAATTCATACACGAAATTTCAGTAATTGCAGAAAGCATATAGATTATCGTTTCCAGTTAGATCCAGGAGGTCGCTAGAAGGTTATTGCCAATAGCCTGTGGCATAGCCAGCCGCCATTTCCTCATTTCCTTAAGGTACTTGTTAATAGCCCATTGTAAAGGTCATAGCTGGGTTGGAGACAGGGCTTTAAACAATCATAGTCAGGTATTTACATTGAGCAACTCACATAGCTGACATAGAAATAAAAAGGGTCATTGTTGATAGCCGCTAGTATATCTATTGATGTACTAGATGACAATACTCTTTTCTAGTACTTGATACAAGAGTTGATGCTAGGTTTCAACCACTCAATGCCAACAGTTTCTAATTTCCAGTAAGGAGGTGCAAATAGACAAGAAGGGAGGGCACCTAACATAGCCACCTAACATACACAGAGAGGGGGGGCTGCCTATATCCATCCAACATAGCCCCACCCTTCCAGCCATACATAGATATCTACCCTATAAACTATATCTAAAACTTTCACTCTTCACAACCATGGTCGTACACCTCCTCAAACTTACTTAACACTACCAGAACATTCAAATGATCCTACCTGGGTGGGATGGACTGCCTCTATATCAAGTGGTTGTGTCACAACCTTTTGAGAAGAGGGAACTTTACTTTATTGGACCCATCTACCCTCCTGCTCGAAACTGTAGCACCCGATATATTATCACAACAACCCCAAGCGAATATGGGTATTGAAGCACATAAAGTGGGCGTTCAAATGCTTAAATGACCCAAGAAAATAGTGGAAATGAAGTAATAAAAAGTGGGCGTTCAAATAATTAAGTGGAAAAGAATATAGGAAATTTTATAGTGATAGGGTGGCCTATAAAGTTCTCCTTCCTACGTTCACATGACCCTTAGAAGGTGGAAAATTGACTAACAAAAGTGGGTGTCTATTGCCAGATATAAAAAACCTTATTAATTGATCAATTGGATTACTGCACCACTCATTTACAGGTAGCCGATGGTAAAAACATTCCCCTTGTGAGTGCTTCTAACTCTGACATGACGAGCATGGGGGCAGGCCACGAATCCCAAACCATCAATTACTATCCCCAACCCATATCAACTCGCCCCATGAAGCCTTCCATATCATGGACCTCTAGCTCCCATATCGTGTTTAGTCACCCATAAGGTCAGTCACTCGGCAGGTGGAAGGTCCTCAGTTGAAGGCCCGATTATCCCCATGTCAAGGAAGGTCATCAGTTGAAGGCCCAATAATCCCCGTGTCAAGGAAGGTCATCAGTTGAAGGCCCGGTTACCTTTCCAACCACGCCTACTTTGTTCTTTCCCCACAGCTAGAGCTTACTTTAAGCGAACACCAGAGGGATGGATGGATGGAGGAACTTCCCTTCCAAACACCGCATACTGCCCCTTACCGCTTCTAACCTTTCTTACTCCGCCTACTTTGTTCTGTTGGGCCCATACCACACAGCTGCTTACTTGAAATTCACACCCGAGCTTACCTCACACCGCTTACTGCTTACCTTCTTACCCCTTACCTTTACAACCACAAGTGTTCCGTGGCGAACGAACATACCCCACTGCTTTCTTTAAACGACCGAACGGAGAGGCAATATCTTGAATTTCTTTGAAAAGGCCATTAGCTTCTATTTCAACACGAACTGAGATTCGGTTTTCGACAGCTTTTCATTTCTTATACGCCCACTTTCTGTACTGAAATTACCATAAGTGGGAGCCGGTAATTCATTATATATGTAATTACGCGGCTGAACATCAAATGGGTTTTCAAAGCTTAGCGATCGAATGAAAGCGATCAGCTCAAATAGATGGGCGATAGCGATCAACATAAACATTCCTGCTCTATATGATCTCGCCCACTTTGATTACTTCAATTCCCATATCGATAGGCCTTACCATTTATTAAGTTTAGACAATCTATCCACTAGACATTTCCACTTGACTTTATGAATACCTTAATAGGTAGGTACCACTATAAACAACCCGGGATGGCATGGCATTCAACAACCCTGACAATGACCCTTATACCGTCACCCTAGGAGCATGGAGTGATGGATGTCCCATGGACTTTCTATTATAAGCTAGCAGATATCGTGGAAACTGCCTGCCTTATGATATCTATACAGCCCGAATTAGTTCCCCTAAGCTTAGCGACGAAAAGAGATGAGATACCGGTGTATAACCCTCTGGATTGATCCGATAATAATTTGACGATGGCGGCCTTGCCTTATAGTCGAGAGTTCGGCAGGCTCACCCTTGATGTTGAATGAAGAGAGATTTCTTCTCGTTGCAAAAAGAACTAAATGCAGATTGGTTCTCCTCCCGAAAATAGCAAGTTGTTTTATATACGTAATAATGCATCTCATATAATAGCCCACAGGTAACTAGCCGGTAGGCGTCTTACCCATTTTGGGAAGTTGGAGGCACGAATGGAGAAGTAAGATTATTCACTTCACGTACCTCTCCTCGACCTCCTCGGCCGAGTCGGGCTTTTTAGTCGAGTGTGCTAACGCACCCTTCGGGCCTATTGTCGAGAGTTCGGCTGGCTCACCCTTGCTCTCCTTTTGTCGAGCAAGCGACTACGTTCCTACGAGATTGGCCATTTGACCGTGGCGGAGGTTCTTCAACCTTGACTTCCTACATGTTGGGCCTTGGCGGAGGTTTGAACATCTTTCCCTACGAGACATTTGACCGTGGCGGAGGTTAGGGAAGTTTGACCTCCTACATGCATAATTACATACGGGCCTTTAGTTCTTCAAGTTTCAATTTACTTATTGGTTGGCCCATAAGTAACTAAAAAAGTCACTAACGTACCTCTCCTTACCAGTCGAGCCGATGGCGGCCTTATTAGTCGAGCGTGCTACGCACCCTGACGGACCTCTCTTTTGGGGCCCCTCCCCCAAAAGAGAGTTGTTCCTATCCTCACACGACAGGCTCACCCTTGGCGGAGGTTTCAGCAGGCTTCCCTACGAGATTATTTGACCGTGGCGGAGGTTTTGGAATATTGAGCAACGCCCCCACCCAAAACCAAAAGGTAGGGCAATTGAAATGCATAATGACATATATAAAGAATTACCAGCGACCGAAAGCGCTTTCGGCTACTAGAGATAGAATAAGTCAAAGCGTAATTACATATATAATAGCAACATTGTCTGCTAAAGCGTAATTACATATATAATAGCAGCCGATGCTGCTTGATATTATAGCGCGTCATTACGCTTTCTTTTCTTTCTTTGGGGGCTATATTGCTCAAGGCTGTGTCGTACCTGCCTCGCCGATTAGCGATATCTGTTTGGGGTCATTGGGGTATTACCTTATAGTAAAGGATACTGGGCTCACCTCGAGGGTGCCATACATCGCTGTCACTTAGGAGTGAACCGTTCCCAATCGCACTCGTGCTTCGTCGGGTTAGTAATTACGCCCTAGCAGATCATGCATATATTATATATGTCATTATGCATTGAGATCAATTTCTTTCACTTCCCCCCATACGCCCACTTTCATTCTTGAAATTCCCACCTTCTTGGGCCAGTTCAAACCTTTCTATCCTCTTTAGACGCCCAGTTCTGTTACTTCATTTCCCCACTTAAAGAAAGTAAGGTCAGGGGAAGGCAGCACTTGACTTGGTCAACGCCCAGTCTTGTTACTTCATTTACCACCATTTAAGGGAAGGAAGGTCTTACGTGTGAGCGGGTACTTAGCTTCCTTACGCTGACTGGGCGGTTACCCTACTGGGCGTACTTACTGTGCCTTAGGCATGCATACTGGGTGGTTTCTTTACTTGGCGGGTTCCTTACACGTACTGGGTGTACTTGGTGGACTGTTCGTACTTGGCGGACTGTGGGGTGCCTTACGCGGACTGGGACAGGGCGGACAGTTAGCTCTAGGCTCAAGGTGAAAGGCGACTTCTGTTGAATGATTCGTTGAGCCAGCCCCTCAAAGAATACTCTATCTGGCCCCTCCCACTCTGTTGTGTATGATCTGAAATTGTGAATCGACGTATATTTAAGCGCTGTAGTAACTCGCTCTTGGTGTGAAATCGCTATGACTCACTAACAGTATAATTCGTTCCCGTACCGGGTTTCATACCGTCGTCAACCTTGCCCCGTCCCGTGGTATGGGTAAGTTATCCTCTCGGTAGATGGCTGTCATTCGTCCGTCCGTTGTACCACCCTTCTCGAAAGACTGTCCATCAATAAAAGAAATCCTGTCTGTTTGGCCATCCCGCTCCTGAAACTCCTTCCTTATCTCTCGGTGGGCCGAATCCTAATCATCCAGCTCCATCCAACACCTCCTCCCTCATCGCTTGGTTGGCTCTTGGTTTGGGGAAGCAGCAGACTCCTAAATAAATCCAAATCAAAATCTCAATGGCTATGACTGGCGTATGATCCTCAACTGGTAAATTGTATGTAACAAGCTATAGTAACTCGCTCTTGATGTGAAGGTATCGCTCCCAGTCCCATGCACCTGTCGTTCACGGCACATAGAACCCATTCAAAGAAAGAAACCAACCGTTCATTCACTGCACGAAGCCGTGTCACTGCCTGCACAAGCTGTGTCACTGAAACCATTTACTGAAGCTGTTCACCCGCTGCACATAGAATCCCACCACGATCTAGTCAACTCATTCTAGCAACACGTCTATCCCTCCCCTGTAATCCATCCCCGTTTCCAGCCAGACAGTTTGAACCTAGCCATCGAAGAATGTTCGGAGCGGAGAGAAAGACGTACCCCCCCCCCCTGCTGTGGGACAAGGTTAAATGCATCCAGACCCTTCATTTAGTGTCTGTAGTGGGTTCAGGGATTGGATCTTCTTGATAACAAAGTTTGTGGGCCTGAAAAAGAAAAACTGGCACGCTGCCCAGGCTACTGTTTCAAAGAG
>Ga0115844_100338_pt1 | contig 12978 bp, 10 predicted proteins | sample InSIn1gowninarea_FD_83858 | JGI IMG/M metagenome (GOLD analysis project Ga0115844, IMG submission 83858) | reverse complement strand
AAGAAATCTCAACTCTCCCATCCCCTCCATCGCCGGCTACACAGTATCCGGGAAGCGCTTCAAACAAACGAAAGAAATGCTCAGAGTAAATGCTGAGGAAAAAGATAAGATTCACGGCATGAGTAAAAGACGTCGGGAACAATTTCCCGCCATCGTCGAAGTCGTCGAGGGAATCATAGCTACCGTCCCCAAAATCAAAGAAGTGATATTCTGCGGTGGAGGAAATCGCGAAGGGGTGTTGTATCTCAAACTTCCACCTCAAATACAAGAAACCCACCCTCTTCTTCTTTTCCCCTCTCAATTATCCACCACTCCTATCCAATCCACCGCCGTTGCAAAAATCCTTTCTTCCGCTCTCCCACATTCTCAGTCGGGCACGGAAATTTTCACTCCTGAAATTCTAGAATATGTAGGGAAACATATGGGTGACAATATGGCGGATATATCGAATCTCAACGCGGCGCGCGCACTGCATGCGCCTATCTCTGGCTCGATCGCAGGGATGCCCGGGTTGACGCATGGGGTGATTGCGGTGCTGGCACTGACGATGTGTGCGCGGTGGGAGAATGATGTGGGGAAGGTGGATCGAGGGGTTTTGGCAGGGTTGAGAAAGGTGCTGGGGGAGGAAAAGGCGTGGTGGTGTGAGTATATGGGGGCGGTGGCGAGGGTGGTTTGTGGGGTTGTGACGGTTCCTAGGATGGGAAGGGGAGAGGTGGGAGGATTGAGGTTTGAGGGGGTGTGGGAGGAGGGGTTGGGGAAGAAGGGGAGGAAGGAGGGGGTTTGTTTGAAGGTTTTTTGGGAGGGAAGGGGGAGAGATGTAGATTTGGAAAAGTTGGTGGGGAAGGTGGGGAAAGGGTTGGGGATGAAGAGGAGAGTTGAGATTTCTTGGGGACAGGAAATCGTGGGTTGAGTATGGGTTTGTTGCTTTAGCTCTGGAGATGTGATGAGATAGGGAGGAGGGAGAGGGGAGGGGAGGGGAAGAGAGGACACAACAGGAGAGGAGAGAAATTGAAGGTAGACAGGAGAAGAAAAGGAAAGATTTATGTGATATGATAATGATAATGATACCCCAACTCTATACATACATACATACATACATACATATACAGTCATACATAGTCAAAGTTGAAGTTAAATGATATCCAATCAAGCATTTCTACAATTTTTATCCAGGAAATCAAATGTCTTCACACGCATGCTATGCTATGCTACTAACCGAATAATCAACCAACCATCCATCCAACCATCCATCCACATATTTATTACCACCCAAACCCATCCAAAAATAACCACCTCAGACAATGTACCTAGGTACGTATCTAAAATGCATACAAAAAAACGCCGGGTATTCCCATCCAATTTCATGCTATCACCTGCTTTCGTTGCATACCCACAATATGGGGCTCATATTTATATAAATATATACCTCATCTCCTCTTCTCTCACCGTCTGGCTCCTCTTGATATGAAAATGAATATCTATACTGAAATCGCGGTTGAATCCAACTCAATTCAATGATACCACCCATCCCCTACCTATCTATCCAATCAACCAATCAATAATAAATCAATCACTCAAATCCTTCTTGGAACTGCCACCCACCAATGGTGCATGTTCAGCTCTTGAGCTTTCCCCCTTCTTAACTTGGAATCTATCCGGATTAGGTAGCACATCGCCATCACTTGTAACATAACTACCTTCCTGACCATCCCAATCACTTTCTCCATCTTCACCATCCGCATCACTTCCGCTTTCTCTTGCTCTTTCCGTCGCTTCATGAATTCTACGTGCTTCATCTTGAGCGTCTTCTCTCATTTTTCGAATTTTGATCCAATTATATGCTGCGATTGCACCTATTGTGACGAAGAGACCTGAAATATTGACCGGGGTGAGAGGATCATGGAAAACTAATCCTGCGGCTGAAATCGTTACTACTTCTTTGAAGATACCTGCAATGGATAGAGTAACGACAGATGTACGCTGCAGCAGAGCGAATTCAGAAGCTGTCATGCAAAATGCTATGCAACCAGGGAATAGAAGAAGTAAAGGACCGAAAACTGGACCTTTTACTTCGACTAGAGTTTTAAGACCTTGCCAAAGGCCGGAAAATCCTTCTACGGGGGTAGCGATGACGAGAAGCGAGACGAACATGATTGGGGCTAGGTAAAAAATCGAAGAGAAAGGGTTTGAAGTTGCTGGATTGCGAAGAAGAAGGATCTGTGTTAAACCCCAACGAAAACCGGAGAAAAATGCGGCAAATATAACAAGAACGAAGCCTTTGGTTGAGAAATCCACTTCGCCAAATACCATCATGACCACACCAATTGTCATTGTGAATATGATACCAACTAAACGCCATGAAGGGGTTTCGAGACGAAATACGAATGCGAATAGAAGTACAAATGCTAGAGCTGAGGATTTGCACATTGCTTTTATACATGTTAGCATGGAAGTTTTTTAATATCAAAAGGGAATACAAACTATAAAATGTAAGGGTTATGAATTTCAAGGACATATTTCCAAGACCAATATCCAAACCCGTTGCCATTCCACAGGGTCCTATGCGCGTAAAGTAAAACATTCTCGTCATTAACGGTTTCTTCGAATCCACCTCATGTTGAGCCATATCTGAATCCGATACATGTGTATTATGAGGGTTGGATATGGAATCGTATCGAGGTCGGAATTGAGGAAGAAAGTAAAGGACGAGACTCGCGAGTGAGAATTGTACTAGCATATGCATACAGGTTGTAAATAAAGGGAAGTGGAAATTAAGATGTTTTGGGTCAAACATCCATTTGTTATACTATTTGAAAGTTAGAAATATCTACGAGATGGGAAACGATGAACTTACTATAGATATTGATAGAGAAAATGTATACCAAAGTCCTATTAGAACTCCATTCATCAAACTCTTCCTTACAACATTCCAATCCGCTTCTTTTTGCTCATCTTTTGTTACTTTGATTTCTCCCGCAATTCTATGATCCATTGATTGATGCCGTATCTTCTTCTTCTTTCGTTTCGCTTTGGATTTAGCAGTCAACCCCGTCTCCTCGTCATCTTGTAAATCGCCCTCTTCTGAGAAATGGTTTAATTCCATATCATCACTAGTTGATCTCGAATCGTCGTCCGACCCTCTATCTCCGGATTTCAAATCCACTCCAATTGTCGATGTTCTCGGTGACCGCTTTGCTCTTGGAGCTCGCAAACTCCCATCTATGTTATTCATCATGCTACTCCTCCTCCGCCGATGACCCGACGGTTGTGAATCCATATCTGAATCTATTGGATGTAAATCTGCGAGAGCTGTAGCAGCATCTGGCTCTAACAATTCTTCTTCCGAACGCGCCGATGCTTCAGAGATTGAGGTTCGTGGCAAAGTTTGGATGGGAAAATGGGATTGTGAGGGTTGATTTGAGCGTGATTGTGATTGTGATTGAGATTGAGATTGAGATTGTGATTGCGAAGATGCGAGTGAAGTGTTCGTAGTGGAGATGTGATCGGATCTGGGTAGGGTATTTGGAAACTCCTCTTCTGCTGCTACTTCTTCTTCTCCTTCGGATTGTGAATGATGTTGTGCAGGATTCTCGAATCTCGTCTCTCCCTCTAAGGCCATGGTAATTACTGAATCAGGGTTGATTTGCTAATGTCCTTTCATTATTTTGGGCCTGTACCCTTTCGAATGGTGTAGTAGTGTGGAGATCAGACCCTCACTTTAACCATGTTTACTCACTATACCGCGATGAGTTGCGATTTGATTGCGATTTATCTCCGATTATGGATAAGTTTTGGATCTTTTGCTAGTCTTGGCAAGCATCAAGGGGTTGAAAAGAGGGTCAGAGGAGAGTACAGTGCAATGGGCAGAGTGTGAGGTGTGAGGTGTGAGGTGTGTTACTAAGTGAGGGCGAGGGAGGTGTGATACAAATGCGTGTGAGCTTTGGAGGTGTAAGGTATGAGGCACACGCGACTGGCTACTTGCTTGACTTGGCCATTGATGTGAGCACGAATGAGATGCTGTGAGACGACATTCAAGGATTTAATTTCGAGCGGTTAAATAGATGAAATGATATACTGATATACGTATTTTTGGTTTATTTATTTTTTTTTTTTTTTTTTTGATATTCATAGGTATTTATATAATAGCTGTTATGTTATTGTACACCTGCCTGCCGACCTCCATACCTCCCTACCGACAGCACGCCGGGTACTTACCATGTGACTGCTCAACAGCCAAGTCCATGGTTGAAGACTGTCGTTGGGTGCAATGGCAACGGGAAGGTAATACCTACCACCTACCTATCTACAGCTAGGAGATTGCTTTGACCTCACCTGTCCACTCGAGTCTCGACCTCTGAACGTTATGATATCAGGCTTTGCAGGTCCTACATCAGGTATGGATCGTCGTCTTATGAGATTCTAGGGATGATGAAAGCATCATCATGATCGATTAGATGCTTCGGTCGAGATTATCGATGTGTTCTTACTTCCTGGTATATATATTTCATCTCTCACCCCCTCGTATTGGCCACAAACACGCATCTAAACTCTTCACCGGACAATGCGGACATCCGTGATGTCTTTCCTATACTCACACACTCCACTCCAGTTCCCACCGAGCGACTAGATACCTGGTAGATTGAACTACTTCCGCCCCGTTCCAACAGCTATCATTTGAGTTCCACGATTCCATCCTAGTCTGGGCACGTATGTGTGTATGATCTGTCGTTCTAGAAGTGAAAAATTCCTGGATATCTTGAATATCTTGAGCATCCACAGATCGTCAATACGTACATTCTAGGATGAGGCGAAAACGGACTGACTTCTTATGTGTGAACAAATAAAATGTTAACAAATGTCCAAATCCAATGAAAATAAAGTATCTGATCTCACATATTGACAGGATTTCTGCATTTTCAGGGTTTTCACACTCACACTCCCACTCCAACCTCTACTCCTGCTCTCAACTCTTGCTTCATGGCTTCAGCTATCCTTCTTGACCGCTTATGTTGTGTCAGACGATGAAGCCCAAAAGGCATCTTCTCATAGCTGTTTGTTTCACTCCATTAAGCGAACACAACATATCTTCATACAATTCCTTCATGTTGTCCCTCTGACCCTCTTGAGGTTTTTGGTCAAACAAAGATGATTCTGGGAATCTCATGAAACGCTGGGTAACGGGACATGCCTGTCTACCCAGTACCTGCTCGAGTAGTATCAATCGATAAAGTCAACCAGCCATCACATGTTGTCGCGTTGCCGTGTTGTTACGAAAAGGGAATGGGACCTGAGTTGGGTTTAGTCCTAACGGAACGACGGAAATGTCAAGCCTTCCCCTCACATCCCGTCCGCAACATAACGTAGGTATGACGAAAAGATCGATCGCGTTTGCTCCTCAAGCTTCTCTCGTGGCTATCCGAGATTCGACTCCGATATTGAAACTTTTCTTAAATCAAACCTCAATTAGCTATTAGCTATTAGCTACCCATTCAGCAAGGTATCAATTTCCTGTTTTCAACCCTACCTGCAGCAAAAAGCCATCATTCTTACGGCTACACAAATAATCTTATATCTGGTGTCAATCCATTGACGTATCACAATTCACCGACTGGTAAGATTGACTTGATTGCAATCGTATCTCCTTTTCCTACAATATTTCGTTACACGGTTTTGATTGCTTTGTTCTTTTCTCTTCCCTCTTTCCTCTTTTTGGAAGTGTTTACTCTTTTCTCGTCATCTCTCATCAGAAGGCAACTTGCATCACTCATTCCAACAAACGCGTACCTTGATCTATCAACAATGTCCGTCCCCGGTATTGCGCAGACTTCTCGTCGCCATGATACAGGATATCTGCCCATTGAAAATTATGGTCTCATTGGGAATATGCGAACTTGTGCGTTGGTAGGTATCGATGGAAGTATTGATTTTATGTGCTGGTAAGCTATGTTTTGCTATCGACGGAGTATCTCTCTCTACCTTTCCCAGAATACTTATGCTTTGTGAATTCAGGCCAGACTTCGATTCTCCTTCAATTTTTGGTCGACTTCTGGATAAAGACAAAGGTTGGTCTGGAGCTTCTCTGGTGGTGTCGTCTCAAAATACTGGGGATATGAAGCTACCCCTCATTTATCTATCCCGCAACGAGCTTCATAAGCTACCCCGGATTTTATCTTACCCCTAGATATCGCATTTACCAATGCTAACTCTGCGAATCCCTCAGGTGGTCATTTCTCCATCTCACCTGCAATGGGTGTTACTTTCAACACAAAACAACAATATCTTCCATCCTCAAATATCCTACAAACGCGATATATCCATGAAGAAGGAGTAGTTGATTTGATTGACTTCTTTCCACGTCCACATCATAGTCATGTTGCTAAGAAGAGTTCTATGCCTTTCCGGGAGACTACAAAAGTTCAGGGCGAATTAAAGAAATGGCTGGTACGACGAGTCGAATGTATTCGAGGCAGCGTCGATTTAGGTGAGAGAGATCCAGAACACGGCGGTAATCATCATATCTCACAACTTTGTTTAGACGTGGAGATATTTCCAGCCTTCAACTATGCCCGCGATGAACATGATCTAGAAATCCTTATGCCGGAACATCCTCCAGGAGCGCTTGAAAGTAAAACGGTCACCTTTTCCAGTAAAGATTTGAAGCTTCAACTCGATGTGACTATTGATCATGGTGAGGAAAATATAGAATCCTGCCCTTCCTTAATATTCCGCCGAGTAAGACAGGAGGAAAGTAAAGGTGACGGTGTCGTTGCAAATATACGATTACAAGAAGGTCAAGCTATTTCATTCGTCCTGCGTGATGATATTCCGGATCATATTACCAGGGACGTCACTACCGAAGTTCTAGATGCACAACAACATGACACTCAAAGATATTGGTCAAATTGGATTGGCCAAAGTAAATATACAGGTCGTTGGAGAGAGGTTGTGGCCAGAAGTTTAATGATCTTGAAATTATTGACTTATGAGCCTACTGGTGCGATCATCGCAGCACCAACGTTCTCTATTCCTGAAGATATTGGTGGAGTTCGGTAAATATACTGAAATATTTTATGGGCATCTAACTAACTTCTTAAGCAATTGGGATTATCGATACTCCTGGGTACGAGATTCTAGTTTCACCATTTATATTCTACTCAGAATGGGATTTGTGGATGAGGCAGATGCATACATGAATTTTATCAGTGATCGATTTAGATTGTCAAGAGGTCCAGATGGCGCTTTACCAATCATGTTCACAATTAGGGGCGAGACTGACATTCCGGAACTTGAGCTTAGGTGAGTGCTTGGAATATCCTTTTCTTTCCTTACATAGACTAATCATACATAGCCATCTCTCTGGTTATAGAGATAGTGGACCTGTTCGTATCGGTAATGGTGCAGCTTTCCATCAACAGTTTGATATCTACGGTGAGCTTATGGACGCTATCTACCTTTGGAATAAGTATGGCAAGCCTGTCACTTGGGATCAATGGGTAGCAGTTCGAGAGATTCTAGGTATTTTATTTCAAGTCAGTCTTTCACAAGTCCATTGCACTAAGAATTTTTAGATTATGTTTTGAAAATTTGGCAAGATACCGATATGTCAATTTGGGAAGTTCGAAGCAAGAAGCAAAATTATACATATTCCAAAGTCATGCTTTGGGTAGCATTTGACCGTGGGGTACGTCTTTCAGAGAAACGTTGTTTGCCATGTCCGAACAAAACAGAATGGTTAAGGGTTCGTGATACTATCTACGAAGAAATCATGCAGAAAGGTAATTTATATATATTCATATGGTATAGACTAAAAAGAATTTGGCCAATTGACAAATGTGTAGGTTACAACACTGAAATGCAAATGTTTGTTCAAAGTTATGAATCACGCACTATGCTCGATGCTTCTATTCTCATCGCACCACTCGTCTTCTTCATCTCTCCCAATGATCCACGTTTTCTGCACACGATTGATAAAATTCTTCTTTCTCCTGAAAAGGGAGGACTCACAGAAACTGGTCTCGTCTTCCGTTACAATACCTCTACATCGGAAGATGGTGTAGGTGGTCGCGAGGGTGCATTTTCTATGTGTACTTTCTGGTTGGTAGAAGCACTTACCAGAGCTGGTGTTTATGATAGAAAGTACCTGGTAAAGGCAGTGAACATATTCGAAAATATGTTGAGTTTTGGTAATCATTTGAGTATGTTTAGTGAGGAGATTGCGAGGAGTGGTGAACAATTGGGAAATACACCACAGGCATTCAGTCATTTGGCATTGATTAGTGCAGCTTTCAATTTAGATCGGGCAACGAAAGGGAAGAATTAGGATGGTGATGGAATGGTAGATGGTATTTAGATTGATTCGGGAGATTGACAGGTAGACTGTGACGACTTTTACGATAGGGGTAAGAATGGAAAATTGGAGATGGGGAACTATGAAAAGAAAACTTATAGTATGCATGTATGATATTTCTAGATGAACCTAATCTCGTTGCTGAGTAAAAACCTAACACCTTCGTTCTGTAAATCAACAGTTCTATGGCCATATCGTATCATCCGTTCATATCTCCCTGCTTGATAACTAGTAGTCTACTCCTACTTCCTTCGATTCATCATACAGAGAGCACTTATCGATGCAAGCTCTTTCAATTTCTGTACGAGTAATTGAGTAGTAGGCCTCTTTTCACGTGTAGCATTACCTAAAACAATTCTAGATATACACAAGGCATTGGATATTTCGATTTAATCATTCTCTTTGACTCCTGGATCGGAATCTTGTTTGATGCTAAACGTGTTGTGTATGTTGTGTATGTTGTGTATGTTGTGTATGTCTACATTTCTGCATCAATTGTTCCTTCCCCCTCCGTTCTAAGAAAGGAAGGACGAACCCTTAGGTTAAGGCAGCAAGCTCACACTTAATCGTTCACTTGTACTTGCACGAATAATTCATTTCCTGAATCAAATCTTCTCCTTCTCCATCATCGCCATAGGTTTTATCTTCACTTCAATCAAATCATCAAAATCCTAAGCTTCGAATTGTTGTTCAAGACATCTCGAATATTTGGTAGCCTTCAAATTGGTGGGGTACAGTCGTGTCACGACCGATATCATCTCAACTGTTCAACACGGGTATTGATGTGACATTCATGAGCGGCGAATGAGCAAAGAGGGTAAAGGAACCAGAAGGTGTGATCAATTTCGCTTTTGTTCGTTCTTCCGATGGAGCTGATTTGTTACATAGTTCATAAAAGTCGATAAAGGTCACGAAGGGTCAAAAGAGACAATATCATCGCCGTCTTTGTCGTCGTCGTCATCATCATCATGCCAAGACTCCAAAACAAAAATGATCAGCTCAATCTGCTTCGAATGCAACTTGAAGAAGAGCAAAAATCGTGTGCTAGTCTCCGGCATACCATCAAGGCGAAGCAAGCTATCATTGAAAGCACTCTTGCGCAATTGAAGGATGCGAAAGAAAGTCTGATTCAGGCTACATCTACTTCACCTTTTATGAAAAAACTTCCTGTCGAACTTCGTCTCAAGATTTATAAATTACTCCTGGTCAATCCCAAGTTGAGTGAAGCCGATACTATTGGCAAAGCTGCCGAATATGGAAAATGTGTAAAGTTCGAACTTACCCCAGCAATCTTACGTACGTGTAAAGCAATTCACGACGAAGCGGAACCGATTCTCTATGGCTCAAACACTTTCATCATTGAATGTATTGGCGGCTATGGTCCAGTTGGTTCCCTTCATGTCCCACAATCACCACTCACCAGATTTACGGATCCCAGCTTCGATAATTTTGAGGATACCGATTCAGAGGATGATTTTGAGCGCAACATGATGGGATATTCTGGAACAGAAATCCCTTTTGATTTCTCCACATTTGGAGCCTTAAAGAAAGTTAAACGCTGGAGAATACTTGCTGGTGCATACAGACCAACTACAACAAATCCGGTACCAGCAAAGTCTTTTGTTCATTTTTGTCAAGCATTATGTCAAGAAGCTCCAACACAACCACAAAGATCTCTCGAAATCGTCATTGCACTTGCAAGAGTCAGTATCGTCATTTCTCCGACTAGGGCTGAGGATACACAATACAAATTTTCGCAAGATCAACTTAACTATCTACTTCAACCGCTGAGGCTCTTGAGAGACATACATTTGGAGTTGAACATTGCACAATTTAAGACAGACTTACCACAGTCTACCCATTTGTGCGGCATGGGTCCTGAGTATTACTTTCCTTACAGCGAAGCCCAAACAGTCGAGGTCAATCTTGAGAGATCTATGAATTTGGCGTTGCCGATCGTTCAACAATACCAAGCTATTGTGGAGGATCTTTCGCCCGTTGAAAAGGTATTCAAGATGTATCAGCGATTAGAGCGATATGTAGTTTCATTCGAAAGATCTGGACAATTCGCGAGGGATCTAATCACCTTACAAAAAGGTCATGAAGGTAGTCGGAGAGAGACTCGTCATTTTGGTTGGCAACTTCCTGGTGCTTCTTTTGGCAACCCTTTCAAATCTCGCTCTCCTTCATCGTATCATCCAGTGGAGCTTGCTTTTTCTAGTAAGTCGATCCTTAATTCTTAAGCTCGAACTTAATTCAACCACCGAATGATATCTGAAGCAAGATTTATTCGACAATCATTAACACCTAAACCAGAAGCTATCGTAGCCAAAGATAAGGAGGATGTCACAGAGTTCAAAGCTGCTAGAGCTTCTGTTTTGAAAGAACTAGATCCTCAATACAGAAGAATGGTCGAAGCATCTAGAAAGTTGACAGCTTTCGTCGAAAAGGAGAGACTTTCAGGAGTATTTCATAAGTGTACTGGTTGTAGTGTATTCCATCAATACGAAGAAGATCCATACGAGAGTAGTCTTGGAGAAGATTTGGATCGCTACATCTATGAACTCGATAAGATCGCCAGTTTATTAAATCGAAGTATGCCTGATCACATTCAGATTCAAATACAGAAAGGAACCACAATGTATGAGGCAGCATACTTTCATTTGGAGAGAGAAAGACTTTTCCGAAAGTTACGTTGGATGCAAAAGCAAGACATCCTTGTAAAGAATCCTTCACAAATCGCTAAATGGACGAAGCGACTCATTGAAGATATGTGGGGGGATTGTCAAGGTATTAGCTGGCATAGAGAGTGTCTTTTTAAGGATGATATTACAGATATTGGCTGCAAAATCAATAAAAAATTGGGCCAGGGATTGATGGAACAAGAATTGGAGTGGCTTGAAGGATTTGAAAGTGATGAAGAGGAATTTCATGAATTTCGCTATGGAGATTAAATATTTGATGAGAAATCAGAGATGGAATTTTTGAAATGGACAAGAGGTGTTCACAGATGGAGAGATACTAGGTAGTAGCTATTGCAAAATTTGCTGATGGGGAAATGGGATGGAATACATGATGATACATGTTCTGAAGGCTTAGCTGAGCATGGTATGTTATGGCGATATGGGAATATGACTGACTGGCTCTTCTGGCTCTTAAAAATAATTTGTTGTAATTGCTACCATTATCGTATGTAGATGTATTTGTATGGTTTATTTCTTGTCTATTCTCATCTCTTCCGTCTCTTCTACCTCATTTTAATTCGGATACTGGGTGTGTGAAACTTGTGTGATTACTATAGGCGAATATCACTGGGAGATTTCGGATAGAATATTATGGTTTGGTCATATGGGAAGAATGTGAAGAGATGCTGAGAGGGGTATGGGGAAGGGGGGGAGATAGGTATGTTAACCTAGGCGAGGAGGAGAACCTAGAACTCAACTCCCGAGTATCTACTATTGTCTGTTGTAATATATATATATATGAAATTCAAATAACATAAACATACTAGAGATTTATTAGAGTGGATTGTGAAAAGAAGATCTTGTATATCTATTTATTGGGATATCTAGATACTATTCTTCTTCTTCTTTTTCTTCTTCTTCTTCTTCTTCTCTCTCTCAAATTGTATATTGTATAACGTAGTTTATCAGTGCGTGCACCATATCAGTACGTGCACCATTTCAAAATACACCAAAATTAAGCCTTTTTTAATATTCTTATTTTAATAACTAATCATTATTTTAAAAGAAAAAAAAGAATATTAAATAATTATACGAAAATAGATTCTTAGAAATCTAGTTTTTATATAAATATTCCTATTAAATCTTAGAAAAACTGAAAATTGTCACGATTTTCGTTACAAAATAATTATTTCTATAATAACTACTTTATAAATGAAGTTTTTCTTAAAATTAATTAGATTTTTATAATTCATATATAATTAGATATTTTATATTAAATTTTCAGAAAATTTAATCAATAAATAAAGAAAGTGCACGGTTACACACAGACGAATTTTGTATGTAAAATGAGTGGTGCACGTACTGATATGGTGCACGCACTGATAAACTACGTTATTGTATATTGTATATTGTATATCGGATAGCTAGGCAATGCCTCGCAATCGAATCTTGAGATTGTTGATTAAGGTTAGCTGAATCATTTGTGTGTCTATTTATTAGTTTATTAGTTTGTGAATTTGTGAATTTGTTTGTTTGTTTGTTCGATTCTATTCTATTCTATGATTTCTATTTAGATATATATAGATATATACAAATCATACCTTCACGTATATTACAATCATAAGCACAAGCACAAGCACAACCCCGCACCCGCACCGGCAAATCCGCGACTATTATCCCTCCCTCTCTTCTCCCCTCTGAAATATCGATATCAAACCACAAACCACAAATCTAGCTAGATACCTATAATTGAATCCTCTCTCATCCACCCTCTCTCCTCCCCCCCTCTCCTCCCCCCTCTCCTCTCTCCCCTCTCCTCTCCACCCCCTCTTCTCTCCACCCCCTCTCCTCCCCCCTCTCCCCTTTCCACCTTTCCCCCCTTTCCCCCTGCCAAACTCGGGCGGAATATTAAGGAAGGGCAGGATTCTATATTTTCCTCACCATGAT
>Ga0115844_100337_pt1 | contig 12987 bp, 8 predicted proteins | sample InSIn1gowninarea_FD_83858 | JGI IMG/M metagenome (GOLD analysis project Ga0115844, IMG submission 83858) | reverse complement strand
GTCGAGCCCCCTGTCGGGTCCTTGCACTCGGTCGAGAATATCTCCAGCCTTCTTTGATTTCTTTGTCAGGCAAAGTAAATGCATCTGGTAGGCACGCTACATAATCGTTATAAAAGCTCTTCTATCTAAACGCCCTTGCCTCTAGCCATCGCTCTCTCTGTCAAGGGGTAGGGTGCCCTCTACGGCTTCGTAAGGTAGGCATGCGAAGGAGTATAACAAGCAGTGGTCTAATCTGTGTTCAAGCTCTTTATTGGTTGTAAGTGTGAGGCTGCCATCTGCCCCGCTATGGAAGTAACTGCGGTAAAAGCTCTGTTGTAAAAGATCCCCTCAAAGGCCCTGGTAGCTTCCCCGCCCGCTGCCATCCGCGATAGGTATCTTGTTCATGTTATTATCGCCCTTCCCGATAGGGATCTTGTTCTTTCCTCCCCTGCTAGGGTTCATAATTACTGTTCCTAGGCTCCTGGGAGATCCTATTTCTTTTCACAATGCTTGGTTGGAGAGCTTTTCAAGTTCCAATCCTTTACTTTCCGGATATTGAATTGAAAGCCCTTGCCTTCAGATCAACTATGCCTTTGCCTTAAGCCGGGTAGTGTTTCAACCAATAGTAGTGGACCCGAGTGGGAAAGCATCGCTCTTGAAGACCAATAGTTGAGGCAATAGCAGAAGGATAAGGAGTAGAGGAGCAAGCGTCTGTGAATCCTCGTTCGTCTCCGGGTGCATGTAGATCAGACCTTAGCGAGACCCATGTGTTATCTCCATTCCCTTTTGGGGGTAGGCAATCAATTAAAGAAACAAAGACAGACAGAGAAGGTTCAATGCCTTCAATAGAGAAACCCACAACCCCCGGGAACCAGTACTTTGATCTGGGAAGCCTATATCTTAGGAGAACAGAAACAATCTTGAGTCTACTTATCCCCTTAGATACTTAAATCCAATCAATATAAGAGCATCCATGGCAGATTAACCTAACTAATAAAGGTGGCATATCCCATGGTAGATGACCCTAACTCACCTAGACTTATCCCTACCGATCTCCTTAGCATGCTCCTGAGTGAGACCTATGCTTATATTGCTGCTCCTGGATCAATTACTTATCCTACCTACTAGGTGGTGGATCTCTATCTGTTACTGACTCTCTTACTGGTGATGTTAATGGTGCTCAAGACATAGGGACCTCTGCCCTTCTTGCTGGTGTTGCTTCAATCAATTCAAATCATTTGATTAGTTCTATTAAACCGGAAGGAGTGCTTTTGAGAGCACAACAAGATGGATTTTAAGGTGCGAAGCCGCTTGTCCCTCCGGGGGCAAGGAATAATATGCGCACTTCTTTTTGCTATTTATGTTTTTACGGGGAGGCTGTCCCATTTACTCCTAGCGTTATGGTCAACATTTAATAACCCCCAATACACTACAAACTGAATAGAATAAGCTAATGAAACATACGCCTATAACTACTTGGGATCTAAAGCCTATCACGACTTGGGACCTTATCTCTCCAACGGTAAGCTTAGACCAGGAAGTGTGGGATCGAAGCTTCCCTGCCCGATCGATTTAAGCTTCACGTCCCCTAATAGATTCATTACAATGTTTGATAAGTGCCTTACGAACCATCAGTGCCTTATGAATGGGTGTATAGAGGGAAGGATTTATATATGGTAGGGTACGTTGGCAAGCCCCAAACATTTCATGCCAACGCCTTCAGTTCATGAAGTAAGCCCCAAACATTTCCTTCCAATCAATGGGTACCGAAGATAGCTTTCGATCGCTGGGTTACCGAAGAATCACTACTCAGCTCAGAAATAAGCTACGCAGCTTAAGTGAGCAGGCAGCTAGAGAGGGGGAAGGCGAGGCGAGGGAGAGGGGGAGTTTGGGAAGGCCTTTCTATAAGCTTTCAATTGGATCCCGATTCATTCCTTTGCTTGCTTGCTTGCTGGTGGTGGGATGGGCTAGTTAGACTAGAGGGTGTCCTGCTACTTAACTACTTAATGTGCCTGACCTAGCCCCTCTGTCCCGCTACTTACTTAGTGCCCGCCTCCCCCCCGCTACAAGGATAGGGCCTATCGCAGCAGGAATTGTGGAAAGCCAAGAAAGATCTATTTCCACCCTTTACTTTTGAAAAAGGACTTGTCTGCTACTTTTTGGGCATATATCGCTATTTTGACAGAATGACACTTCTATTTTAGCTTAGATATATAGATATAAGGGGGACCGGCCTCCAAGTGATCGTTCAAGCAATGAACTTGGGATCATCATAGATAGGAGACTGGGAATCACAGGAGAACAACTGAAACACGTAAGTTGAAGCAACTTACTTACATTACGATATATATATGCCTACTTTACAACAGCTTCTTGGTAGGTGAGCGTAAAACCACTAGTCAAAACCTTGCCTCAGGTTTCTAAATGGAAGAGGAGATGCTTTACCGAACTACGTGATGTTCAGGGCCTTCGTAGTGATAGTACTGGCTGGAGAGAGGGGCAGAGTACTTCTCTTGACTATTAGCCTTCTGGAATTTGATTCTCCCTGCCTATGAAATCGTGTTTGACTTAAGGTTTCAACTTTTAGTGTCGAAAAAGTCCTTGCCCTCAGAAGCGCAAGCCCTCCGGACCTTTATTTGGAAGCTTTCTTGCCCACTCAAAATTTGTTTCTTTTCATGGTTAGCATTGGGCTAATCAGATATTGGTCTATCAGGTTCAAGAAGTCGCGGTGCTATTAGGCCAAATTGCTGCATTATGGCATGTCGGGGTTATGGCATCCATCCATGAAATCAAAAAGGTAGGGTTGTCAATAAGGGAGGCACTCACAGTTCAGGCAAGTAGGTATCCATCCTATAATGCTGGCTGGGCTGCTATTCTATCAATGCTGACTGGAATCGATGAATCTCCTGACAATGCTGGTTTGCTGTCTTCATGAATCAATGTTCTATGGCTGGCCGTAATTCCGAAAAAAGGTTTCGGAAAGGACTTATTTCCTCTCCTCTCGATGGCGGCCTTATCAGTCGAGCACCTAAAGGTGATGGCGGCCTTAACAGTCGAGCCTGCTTACGCATCCTCTTCAATTTACTTATTTGCCCCTCAAATAAGTCAAAAAATGGTCGAGCACCTAAAGGTCCTTATCAGTCGAGCACCTAAAGGTGATGGCGGCCAGTCGAGCCTGCTTACGCATTCAATTTACTTATTGGGTGGGGGGGCTTATGGTCGAGCACCTAAAGGTCCTTATGGTCGAGCACCTAAAGGTGATGGCGGCCAGTCGAGCCTGCTTGCGCATCCTTAACAGTCGAGCCTGCTTACGCATCCTTATGGTCGAGCCCCCTAAAGGGTCCTTATCAGTCGAGCCCCCTAAAGGGTCCTTATCAGTCGAGCCCCGTTGCCGGTCCTTATCAGTCGAGTCACTTTCCTTGATGCTTATTGGGTGGCCCCTCTCAAATAAGTAACTAAAGGTTGGTCGAGAGTTCGGCAGGCTCACGATGGCGGCCTTAACAGTCGAGCATCATTGGTTCAGCGTATAATTTGGTTTCATCACTGGCTCACTGCCCAACTATAGTAGCGGTAGGGCCCGCCATTATAGAGTAGGGACCTCGCTCACTATGCTTGCTTATCACATGGGAGGGTAGGGAAAATGGATGGGCGGAAATGCAGATTGATTGATTGACTGAACACCTTGTCTTTGTTATTCTCCTTGCCCTCAGAAGCGCAAGCCCCTCCGGGACCTTGGTTGGGATCATGAACAGTGGAAGACGCTCTGAAGCTGTCGGAAAGGGAAGCCCGCTCTGAAGCTGCTCCCAACTAGTCGGGCGAGTTCCTGATAAACGAGGAGGAGATTGGATCATCGTCCATCGTCTAGTTTCTGAAGGGACTAATCTTTCTACCTTTAGCCCTACCTCCTTCACCCCTTGTTCGATTGTTCTTTCTTTCCGCGCTACTAGGCTTGGATACCAGGCTACTCAACTGGGATACTCAACGTGGCTGCTCGGTTGGGCTGGATGACAGTTAGTGCCTAGAAGTCCGGTCAGTGATAGAACTCTTCTCAGTCAGTGCATCTACTCCATGGGAAAGTTCTATTCATCAAAGCTATACTCATCGAACCTATACTCAGTGAGTACAGGAACCTCTGGTCGGTGCATTAATAAAGCTCTTGTCAGTGCAGCTCGTCATTTCCAGTCTCATTGCCAGATGACCGGGAAATGGCATTTACGGGGCGGTTGGGGGAGGGCTGACCTAACTTGAGGGTCACTTGGACCAGCTGACTGCCAGCAGGCTCTCGCTAAATCTATAATGGAAAGAGCAGAGAAAGAAAACACCTACGCAATGGCAATAGAGCCCTGACAGAACACTGTTACTACAAAGGATTACCCATAAGCACCTGGAAGAGACAGGACAGCAGGACTTCCAAACAGCACTACCATTGGCCCATCGATGCGCAGAGACAGCTTGCCTACCCTTCCCCAAAAATCTACCCATAAAACATTGACCAGCATAGAGAGACAGCAGGACCTATCAACTTGCCTACCCTTCACAACAGCACTGCCCATGACCCATTGACTGCAGATGGTTGTGACTCTCCACCAGTTTCATTCCAACGTTCCCAGGTGGTTTGACAAGTTCTACAGAATAGGCCTCATGGACGGACCGGTGGTGAAAAAGAATAGGCCTTCCCTACCTTACCCGTTGCATTTCTCTGTGAACAATGAACAAGTGACAATAAGTCAAACCTAGTCTAGGGAAACGAAGACGAGCTCACCCCGCAGTAGAATTCTTAGAGCGGAGGGGTGTAGCGTAGTACTGAAGTATTCCCCCGCACTATCAGTTGTTGACCCAGCATTATAAGTTGATAGCCAAAAGAGTGATTATTCCATTTCTTCTATGCCTTGGGTGGGGCTATGGTAACCTCATTCCTACAGACTTTGGTGGGAATAGACTCGGAAACCGCTACCTCATTGGAAACAGATTGACACTCCTTTGGGTCAGGAAGAAAGAAAAGGTAAGGTTCTCCCTTACGCCTAGTTTTGTTAGTCAATTTCCCATCCGGATAGGTTCGATAACTAAGGCCAGGTGAACTAACATAGGAAGGAGACCTAACTTGATAAGCCACGTTTGCATGAACTAGAATCTCCCAACGCCCACTCGTGTTACTGAATTTCCCAGTCTTGATAGGCTAGTTCAAACCTTTCTATCATCAGTAGACGCCCAGTTCCATTACTGAATTTCCCACCCTCTTTGGGCCACGTGAACACCGTATATCATATCCTGACGCCCAGTCTTGTTACTCAATTTCCCTCTCCTCTTCAATTTACTTATTGGGTGGGGGGGCTTATGGTCGAGCCCCCTAAAGGACCCTTGACATAGTCAAAGTGGGCAGTGTTCCATCTAAAGGATTCTCCAATAAAGGATGCCACTACACATATTTCTAGGAAAACCATATGCGGATCACGCGTACCCACTGCATCAATGGTAATCATACATGAATCACGTGTTTCCATCATGTTTGGTTTTATACTGTTCTATTCCACCTGTTATGATTAAGATAAGATAAGCTTCCATGGGATTAGTAGTGGCATATTACTTATTCCAGTTATCCAATTCTCCCAGTCATTCGTAGCTATAGTGATACCCATACTAAGAGCAATAATAGAAAGTACCAATAGATATACTGAAATTCCGAGGCATAGATATGCATAGATGGTTCATAGCTTTGGTGCTTATCATTCTCACGGTGTGACAACTCTTTCTTCCAAGCCTACCCATTATAGTGAATAGCCATTCGAGAGTTCCTGCCCAATGATAGCTATAGATTGATTCTACCCAAGCATAGTGGGAGTAGCGTAACCAGGAATTGTTCGAAGAGTCGGACAGCCCGCTCAACAAATGGAATAGATCCTGGACTGTGTCCCACAGCTTGTATCGAGAGAGCGGAAGACACAGCTTATGAAACCCATCTATGCATAATAACTGCATGATGCGGTAAAGCCAGTAGCGGGGGCAGAAGCTATGCTTGGCGGGTGCTATGCTCATTGGGCAGGTGCTATGCTTATGGGGCAGAAGCTATGCTCGCTCCTTGCCCTCAGAAGCGAGGGAAGTTCCCTTCTCCCAACTCTTCAGAAATAAGCTACTCAGTTCATAAAGAAGTCAGAAACTGGTCAACGCGGTGAAACCATGCTTGGAAAAGTCTCTATTTTCGATGGAATCAAAATAGTGTTATCCATTCACAATGAGGTAGGCCTAGAAAGGGAAGTCATCTAACCAAAGTAATCTTATCGTCGCCCGTCAGGACGGACCGGAAAGAGAAGGAAGGGGTAGGTACTACTATTTCTTCATTGTACTTATTAAGATCAGGCCGAGCAACTCTATCTCTTTTGGACCAGGACCAGGAGCCATACCGATTCTTTCTTCATTGGGTGGGATATATATATACGTCGTTATATAGTATAACTGAGAGTCCCCTCACTACCCATGGAATGCTATTTCATGCATATAAAAACCATAGGCAGGCGGGTCACCATCCCTGTTGCTTGCTCGGAGATGAAACTATCCATTTGCCATGATTCATATAGGAAGGTGCTATCTATCGGATCGGGTAATCGCCTCTATTTATTTGATAGGTGAACCGCATCAACTATCTATTATGTATAGACAGGAAGGAGGGTTTAAGCCAGTGAAATGATCCGCCCGAGACCTCTATAGGTAGGGGTATGGTGATTCCAATGTTGGGTGTGCGGTGGACACTACCCTTTCTTTACTATTTATCTCAACTAACCAACTAACAACTAGCGGGCTGCTATCATGATTGAACTAGTATCCACTCATCCATTCAGGCAGGGAATCAAGAAGGAGCGAAGCCGCTTGTCCCTCCGGGGGGCAAGGTATTCTTTATGTATTTTGATTGGGCCAACCAAGTGGCAAGCAACAAGTAGAGAAGCTAGGGAGTGTAGGGTACCCCTCACTGAGACCATATCTATTCTTTGTTTTGCTATCTACAAATCAATAATCAAATTGTACTGCTGCATGCACCTATTTATTAGTGAGGTTTTAGGCATGAGTCTAGCTATACCGACCGCCTACTCCTGCACCGGCCCCTGCCAGTCATTACCTGATAGATACACTCTGCCCCGCCCGAATCGATACCCCAGTCATCTCCCGATCAAGAATCCCTCCAATAGATACAATGATCAATGAAATCGGAAAGGGTAATAAAAGGCAAACTAATGAATGAAAGCAAGGTCCCGGAGGGGCTTGCGCTTCCTAGTGCAAGGAAAGAAAGAAAGGTTTTCCCCTTGCCACCCCCCCATCCACAGAAAGAAGGTTCTTGAACATTAGAAGGGAAGGCTTCGGCTCGATATAAGCTAAAGAGAAAGACCCATAAGCAGAGGCAAGGACAAGGGAAATAAGCTTGCTTGGGTTGTAAGAGCAGAGCCAACAACGGCACCTAAAGCTATAACCCAATGGGCCGGGTGAAAAGGAATAAGTCATGGGCCCTTACACGTGACATAAGTCATATTGCTATAGCAAATAGGCCCTTACACATTGTTATAGCCTATTTGATCAAATTTGATACAGTCAAGGTCTTCTGGGTTGGGATAACCCTATATTTCTTTCTTCCCCTCAAAGAGCAGAGCTAGTTCAGGACCTTTCAGGGCCTTCTTCCCTTCCTTTTTGGGGTAGTGGGTCGGTCACTCTCAATCGATCAATTGAGGTAGAACTCTATCTATATCCTGTTTAGGCGGCTCCCTATCGATCTCGATATTTTCAACCGTCTTATATGCCATATGTACTGAGATTGATCGGGAGACATGGCCAAGCCCGCCCGAAAACAAGGTAGCCTACGGGTCACCTGCAGCTGGATCGAATCCCCATATGATCGCCACTGATGCTCGTATAGGAAGCTATTGAAGCAGGCGTAGATCACACTAACGACTCTAGGGGAAGCAAGGGTTCAAGGCCTAGGTCGCTCTTCCACTTAACGTCTCAAAGTTCACGATACCGCGGCAATAGGTTTTCAGAAGCTGGCCATAGAGGGTGGTTGCATTGATTGACAAGGTGCACATAAAAGAATAGGAAAGCCCTTCCCTGATTACAGGAAAGCGCCCTCCGGGTCCTTCTATCTAGCCCGAGGAGAAAACCAAATTTGATTGCCATGAAGGGAAGGGTTGTCGTTGAAGGGGTTGGGTAGCTTATGGTATGAGAGGTTATTGCTTATGAATCGAATTGGTTGAATCGGTTCGGGAAGAAGGATTGATGAGATGGGGGCCGGACTTGAATCTCGGACAGATGGCAAGGTCTCCAATTGGATACGCGGGTTTCTAATTTGGCATCGAGAATTGAAAACCTCTTACTTAACTACCACTAAATAGATTCTCCCGGTGGATAGTCAAATATTCATTGATGCAAGGCCCTACTATAAAAGGTACGGGAGCCCGTAGTGAACCCGTGTCAATTCTCGTCCGGTCCCCATTCGATTTCCCTTCTCCGTCATACCGGCCTCTATCAGGGCAGGATCTTCCAGGGCAGGATCTTCAAAGGGGTTCAAAATGATCGAATTATTGCGCCCTTACAGCACGCAGGATAAAAAGATGATACACATCGCCTCTACAAGGATATCATTTTTAGGCCTCGTCTCCATCCATGAGATTTGGTCCGGCCTCCCTGAGTTCAATTTCTCCCTTCCCCCGCTCTTACTTAGTCAAATAGCGTCAGAATTCGTAGGAGCTACATCCTTTTTCCGTGGTAACAGAAATGACACCGTGGTACCGTTTACCCTGCCCTGCTCCTTCCTACTGAAATGGCTTGTTCCATGGTGGTCCGATCCCTTGTTCTATGGTGGTATCAAAGCTGTAATCATGGGTTGTGCCCGTGCAAAATGACCCAAAATGATGCTTCGTTTTCCCTTCCCTTCTCTAGGTTCAGGAAAGTGGCGCTTCATTTTTCGATCCAGATAATCAGTAAGTAATCAGCCTATCAAATCCATATGTTAGCAGCATAGAAAATCAGTCACTATGAAGCTATCAGTAAGCTTAGAACCCAAAGCTTTTACTTACATTACGTTTAAGCTGGTATAGAGATAAGACCAAGCACAGGACAATTAGTACGGGTGTACGGGTCTCACTATGAACTACTGCTAATTAGCCCTTTCATATAATGGAAAGCCTATGATGTCACATGACTTTCCTCACCCTTCCCTTGGTTTGAGTGAACGAGATCGACACCAATAAGTTTCTCATTCTCAACATATTGGGATGAATGATTGGGACCAAGAAGGGAGAGACCAATAAAGTCATAAATCTCATATGAAGACTTCTAATGAAAGCCATTTCCAGTGCTCATATAACCATGTCTTTCACTTGAAATGTGAGGAGGAGGAGGATCAGTGCTTTGCTCAAGAAGGAGAATAAGTCTCATTTCCTAATTCATCTCTCATTCAAGAGGAGAATCCATTGTTGGCAACTTCAAAACTTGGTTATCCTCCTATTCATATTGGTGGTAAGTTGGATGGATATGAAGGAGAAGGGAGTTTTCTATTTGAGCATTTGGACCTTTCTAACAGCGGTAGTCTAAATGTAGAAGACATACTTTCCAAGCATGAAGCACTTGAGGAGATTGATATGGCCCCAGAGCAGCAGCATTCACATTCTACATGTATCAGCATCCAAGAAGCAATACTTCCCATACTCGAATAACCCCAGGTCAAGCTGTAGTTTCCATCATTGTATAGCATGAAATAAGAGGAAGAAGCATTTACCATTACTCCAGAACAACGGAGCCCATCATCTGAAGGAGATAGGTATCCATCTCTTATGGATGCTCATACTCCTCCTTGCCATGTTTTCATAGATCCCATCCAGTCGTATGTGGAGTTGTTCTTCAGTAAGGTGTCAAGCCTTGCAAACTCTCTTAGGGCGTTTTGTCCCAAGAAAGAAATGGCTAATAAGCGCTCTCCTTGGCGCACCAGCAAGCATAACCATCCATCCAGTGGCTACCTCCGCCCCAGCTCGCTAGCAATTAACCGTCCATCCTAGCTAGTCGTCCCACTAATCTAGTAAGATAAGCAAGCAATTATGCAATGAAAAAAGAAGTAACTAAAACTTCGCTGTACGGCCTGTTGATCCCACTCAATGATACATGGTTCCTCGATATTGTCAAAGTGAATATCGTAAAAAGAGATGAATCGCTAATAAAGCCTGCAATAGAGCAAGCCATGTTCTCCCCCACCCGGCCATACGCAAGCAAGCCAGCCCAGCCAGCCAGGATGATCAAGATTGGATTGAGCAAGCCATTGAGGTCTTTCTGTCTGTATGGAGGGAAGAAACAAACTCTAGCTACGATGGAGAAGTTTAGGCGGTTTAGGTAGCTCCTCGGTAGTTCGGCTTCGGGCACTTAGTGTTGGGTTCTTCGGCGGGTGGTTCTATCTCTGTGTTATAATAAAGTAAGTAATGTTAATGCGTGCACCTCAACATCTCCTTCTAAGTCTTATCCTGGGAGCGTTTGAAGATCCCTTCAAATTCATTATTTGAACCTTGATGCTTATTGGGTGGTGGGCGGTGGTCGAGCCAGCTTTCGCTTCCTCTCCTTTCCCTTAAAAGGTCAGTATTGGTCTTCGAGCGGTGGACAATCCTCCAAAGCGGTATCACATTCCCCTTCGCGTGTTCCCATTCCCTTCAAAGTGTTATCCTGGGAGCGGTGAAACTTCCTTGCCCTCAGAAGCGCAAGCCCCTCCGGGACCTTCAATGTGTCTGTCTTATCCTGGGAACGGTGAAACTTCCTTGCCCTCAGAAGCGCAAGCCCCTCCGGGACCTTGATTGAATGCTTGCTGGGTCTGCTTCCCGGGTTCTGGACCTGACCTGCTAAAGAAGTTGCCTGCCTGACTACATTACCTGACCTGCTATAGATTTCTTAAGCATCCAAGCAAGCAAATCAATATAGTGCCCATCCTTAGTTAGGGGCAGGAGAAGGAGGGCACTTCTGCGGGGTAGGGCTGGAATAAGGCTTGGTAGGCAGTCATTTACTTACAGGCGAGCTCGCCTTAGCAGCTTATCCTTTTTTGGCCTCTCACCCTCTTTCATTTAAGCCCCCACCCAATAAGTCAAATGAAGAATGGATCAACCAAATAATGAGGTTTCTATTTCTTCGCCTAACCCACTCTTTGAAGTAAGGGTAACTTCACGCCCCCCCCATATCCAATTTGCACGAATGAAACGAATATGATCTATGACTTACGAGCATATACAAGTGCCTCCGAAAGGTACAAAGCATATAAGCGCTGTACCCAGAACTCTTATCTCGCTCAAAAAACCAAAGACCATAGGGTGAGGTCGAGCTTGTGATAAAAGGGTGCTTTCATAATTTCCAACTCCTTAATAAAGACAGAAATGGGGTGTCCGGGAAAAGCCATGGAACCCCATCTTTCTAATCCCCTGATCGCTATCGCTTGCCTGGTGTTCGGGAGGAGCGCTACTGATCGCTATCGCTTGCCCCTTGATCCTGGTACCGGATGAAGTGTTCCCCTGGCGATCAACCCCACTTCCACTAGACTATTGCTTCGACCCTTGAGCTTCCTTGGATAGATACTACAGCCTTCCCCCTTAGACGCTTGCATCCTACCACTCGGCTTAGGTCACTAGACACTGAGTTGAAGCTTTGGCTCGGGGCCCCTCTGACCCCTATATACTGCGAATAGTCTTGGATGCTTGACTTGGTTGAAGCTGCTTTGAGCAAGAATTCAATTACTGCTTGAGGACGTGGGGATAGCTCTTTCAGGTCTTGGCAGATCAGGTCTTGTCTTGTCAGATCACGTCTTGTCTTGTGATGAGGTGAGTCAGGCCGATTGTGAGTCCGACATTCCGGGAGTCAACAACCTCAGGACAAAGAAAGATAGCTTGCTTTTGTCACCTTATCATACACTCCGGGGGCCGAACACGGAAGAAAGAGATAAAAAAACTACCCCATTCAGAAACGAGTTTAGAGCCACGAATGGAGAGAGAACAACGAGTGGACAACGAACGAGTTGCAACGATTGACGAGTGGAGACAATCAGGTCTTGTAGGTACGGTCTTGTCAGGGAAGGTACGGTCTTATCAGAGCGGGTACAGAGTCTATCAGGGCAGGGATTCTCAGAGCTGGTCTTATCTGGGCGGGTACAGGTCTTATCCAGTCAGGTGAGGCGAGTAAGGCCCATAGCAAGTCAGACTTTCCGGGAGCCATCAACGGGGCGGGGTAAACTACGGTCTTATCTTGTACGGTATTATCTGGGCGCAGGTACCGGTCTTATCCAGGCAGGGCTTATCAGGGAAGGTCTTATCCAGTGAGGTCAGGTGAGTGAGGCCCATAGCGGAGTCGATGGACGCTACCGCTAAGGTCAATGGACGCTTACGCTAAGAAGCGGAGTCGATGGACGCTAACGCTAGGAAGGAGGGATGGATCGACACAGCTTGCCCCTGATCGCTATCGCTTGATGATCGAACTCGCTTGCCCCTTGAACCTGTTACCATGAATTGTTCCCCTGGTGATTATCCCACTTCAACTAGACATACGCCTCGACCCATGAGCTGGACTGAATCGTTACCCTAGCTATTACCCCCGCTTCCTCTTGAAAGATGCATCTACCCATGTTATGAGCCACACAGGATTATATACGCGCTCGCTCCACCCCTGGCTCTTGGTCTAGGGGGGGGTGGATCTCGCCTGGGGGTTACTTTGGCTCGCTCCCCCCCTTGGCCTTGGAGGGGATCTCGCCCATGGTACCTTATCCTGGTTTCACTTATAACGGACCGATAGGAAATGAGCTTTCAGTTCAATCCGCATTATACCTTCCCTTTACTCATTAACGCCTTTAGAATGACTTCCCTTACTGCCTTCCCTTACTCCCTTTTCTTTATTTGAAACTTCCTCTCCTCTCCCTCTTCAATTTACTTATTGGGTGGGGGGGCTTATGGTCGAGCACCTAAAGGTCCTTAACAGTCGAGCCCCTAAAGGTTAGGGTTTACTTATTGCCCCTCT
>Ga0115844_100336_pt1 | contig 13015 bp, 7 predicted proteins | sample InSIn1gowninarea_FD_83858 | JGI IMG/M metagenome (GOLD analysis project Ga0115844, IMG submission 83858) | reverse complement strand
ACCAAACCAATTGGCTGCAAGTGGGTCTACAAGAACAAGTACAAAGCTGATGGCTCACTTGACAAGCACAAAGCTAGGCTTGTGGCAAAAGGTTTTGCACAGAAGGAAGGGGTCGATTATGAGGAAATTTTTGCTCCCACAGCAAAATGGGCCACCATCCGGACACTCTTTGCACTAGCTGCTTAGAACGGTTGGAAAGTCCATCAAATGGATGTAAAAACTGCATTCTTGAATGGAGATCTAAAAGAGAATGTTTTTATGTCCCAGCCTGAAGGATTTGTTGTGAAAGGACATGAACACAAAGTATGCAAACTTGTGAAGTCCTTGTATGGCCTCAAACAAGCACCACGAGCCTGGTATGAAAAACTAACTGAGCATCTTCTGAAACTCAACTTCAATCATTTTGATCTTGATGATGCAACTTTATTTGTCAAGAAAGTTGGCAAAACAGTTGTATATCTTGTGGTATATGTGGATGATATTTTAATGTATGATGCCCTCATAAAGAATGGCACTTGGAAGCTGGTTGATCCTCCATTTGGAACCAAACCAATTGGCTGCAAGTGGGTCTACAAGAACAAGTACAAAGCTGATGGCTCACTTGACAAGCACAAAGCTAGGCTTGTGGCAAAAGGTTTTGCACAGAAGGAAGGGGTCGATTATGAGGAAACTTTTGCCCCCACAACAAAATGGGCCACCATCCAGACACTCTTTGCACTAGCAACTCAGAACGGTTGGAAAGTCCATCAAATGGATGTAAAAACTGCATTCTCGAATGGAGATCTAAAAGAGAATGTTTTTATGTCCCAGCCTGAAGGATTTGCTGTGAAAGGACATGAACATAAAGTATGCAAACTTGTGAAATCCTTGTATGGCCTCAAACAAGCACCGCGAGCCTGGTATGAAAAATTAACTGAGCATCTTCTGAAACTCAACTTCAATCATTTTGATCTTGATGATGCAACTTTATTTGTCAAGAAAGTTGGAAAAACAGTTGTGTATCTTGTGGTATATGTAGATGATCTTTTAATGACAGGGAACAATGAAAGCTACATTGCATCCATAAAGAAGGAATTGTGGAAAAGTTTTGAAATGACTGATTTGGGCTATGTTCATTACTATCTTGGCATTGAAGTAACCCAACATCCAAAATCCATATTTCTTTCTCAAAAAAAATACATTGGAGATTTGTTAAACAGATTTGGCATGACAGAGTGCAATCCTCTTTCTACTCCATTGGAACAAAACTTAAAGCTCACATCTATTGAAGGAAAGGAATTTGAGGATGCAACAAAATATAGACAGCTTGTAGGAAGTCTCATCTACCTCACTACTACCAGACCAGACATTTCATTTACTGTTGGAATCCTCTCCAGGTTCATGCAAAAGCCTTGTGAGCGACATTGGTCTACTGCAAAAAGAGTTCTAAGGTACTTGAAGGGAACTCAAGACCTTGGAATCAAGTATACACAGGTGGACGACTTCAGCTTGATTGGATACTCTGATTTAGCCTTCGATGGAGACAAAGAAACTGGAGTATCTACTTCAGGATATGCTATGAGTCTTGGATCAGGAGCTGTCTCCTGGAGATCACGCAAACAATCAGTTCCAGCAGATTCCACAACAGAAGAAGAATACGTGGCAGCAGCTGAAGCAACGAAAGAAATTGTGTGGCTCAGGAAAATTCTTGAAGATTTGCAGGTAAAACAAGTACAATCAACTCCACTCATGATTGATAACACCTCTGCAATAAAATTGGCCAAGAACCCAAAGTTCCATGATCGAACAAAGCATATCAATACTAAATATCATCTGATTCGACATCATGTTGAGGCCAAAACAATCCATCTCCGTCATTGTTCCATAAATGAGCAAATTGCAGACATCTTCACCAAAGCACTTGGAAAGGAAAAGCTTGAACGATTCAAAATGATGCTTGGACTCACCAACATCCCTTCAGATTAAGGGGGGTAATGTTGACGCCTAATCTTTTCTATGAGTCATATGACAGGTTGCTCCTGAATCAAGCAACCAATCATTTTTCGAAGAAGCAAGTGAAGCATTAAACAAATCTTCGTTTACTCCAATGTTACATTGTGCCTCAATATAGTGAGTTGATTCAGGTGCTTTACCTTTATCTGTATCATCAGTTTTACCTTTCTGCTGGTTTCTTTTCTGCTCAATTTTGTCCCATGGTAGCTTGCATGTAGAAGCATCATGTGATCCATTTTGTTTGCAGCGAATGCAATGCAGATCTGCCTTTTATCCTTGAGAATGTCTGCCCCCCTACCTCTGAAGTATCTTCCTCTTCCTCTTCGTCCACCTCTTCCTCTTGTAGAGTCTTGAGCAGGATGCTTTTCTTTATGAGCAAGGCACACAGTCTCTTCAGAAGATTCAGGGACTGTCTTCTTTCCAAAGGCTTTCTCTCTTTCAGCAAACTTTTTCACAAGAGAGTCAAAAGTTATATCTTTAAGATTTCCATTTGCTTGTAAAGACTCAAGATAATTGGAGTAGGTAGGATAGAGTGCCTTGAGAAAAACAATAAGAGGGATATCCAACTCAACCTTAGTGGATTTGATATCATGCATTATAGACTTTACTTCAGATGCAAGGGCAAGAGGATCATTATTTTTCAGTTCAAGAGTGAAGAGTTTAATCATGAGCTGAACAACTTCAAGTGCAGAATGTGAGTCATAGAGTTCTTTCAGCTTTTGTAAAGCTTCAAAGGCAATTGAATATGATGAAATATGGTGACTCACCTCTTCATTTACAGATGCTGTGATTAATGCATAGGCTTTGCTGTTCTTGTTTTCCCAAATGACGAGCTCTTTGTCTGATGTAGGCTACACTGGGTCATTGTCTCCTTCTCCGACACACACTCCTTTCCACAACTCATTGAAGATGAGGGTGTGTTTTATCATCCGGGACCATTCAGGATAGTTCTCCTTGCCAGTGAGAACTATTCCTACCATAGAGATGATTGAATGAATTCTGTAAAAAATTACTTTTGCTGATAAAAAAAACTTCTACTGATAAAAACTTCTGCTGATAAAAAACTTCTGCTGATAAAAAAGTGAAATTGCACTGAAAAAGGCATTCTCATAGGATTTCAAATCTCTTCCTTACGCTACAACTTTATGCACTATATTTTCTTCAAATCGCTCTAATGTTAGATAAAAGCATCCAGAATAATACCAGGTGTTCATCCATACATAACTTCAATACTTACAAGATTATCTGAATACTTATTATAATGATGCAAACTCGGTTTCACCTTATACTTATTACAATGATACAAACTCGGTTTCACCTTATACTTATTACAATGATACCATGCAGTGGAGCCCCAGCCTCGGCCCCGCTTATTCTAGAGGCACAGAAAATCATTTACTATATATGCAGCTGATAGTAAAAACTTCCTTTTACAATTTTGAAAAAAACAAAATCGATGTTGCAATTATCGACTGCAGCTCCTAGTTATAGGACTGAATAGATGGTACGAATCTTTCCATACACCGCCGGAAACGATGACTGCCAAATCCAAACTGATGTAAAGGACAAGGTTATAACTTACTTACCAGGCTTCATTCGTGGGCACATGGGTTTGCGGGTAATTATAATGGATGCCAACACGCATGCATTACTGGATACCATGTCAGTTCACGGTTTATGCACAATATACAGTCCATGGTTTATGCACAATATACGGAAAGACTGTTGTTTCCACGGTTTATGCACATTAATACAGTCCACGATTTATGCACATTGGAATACCATCGCCCTCATCCGCTTCAAATCTTCATGCATCTACAACTTGTTCCATAGATCACGACCATGGTTTATGCATATTGAAATACCATCGCCCTCATCCGCTTCAAGTCTTCACGCAGCTACAACTCGTTCCATAGATCATGATTCACCACCAGTGAGGCAGAGAGACGCCATCAATAAGAAGAATGAAGAAGGATAGAATATCGATCTTTTCATTCCAAGGAAATGCTCAGGTCTACAGCTGCAGTTTCTAGAGAGCTAATGTCTAGAAAATTAACCCAATCGATTCATTCTCGTAGCGCAGCAAACCGTTTCTCCAACGGAATGTACACAGAATAATCAAAGGAGGAATAACACCTTTTTTTTTTTGAAACGTTTATGACATGGCTCTGACTATTCAAAGAGCGACAGAGGCAGAGGCAGAGTAGCGCTCTGGACAGAGGCAGTGGCAGCGCTCGGGACAGAGGCAGTGGCAGCGCTCAGGACAGAGGCAGTGGCAGAGATGAAGGGAGTTACAACTATTTTTAGAACTGGCTCTCATACCATATCAGGCTAGGCAGTAACTCTCCAAAGGCAGTAAAACTGATTCGTCTATTATTCCATAGGTAGGCTATTGTTATATACAATAGGAGTGATTGTTCAGTTCATCTCTCGATGACTGTTCACATTCCTAATTTATTTATTTATTTACAAATTCCCCAATCATGAAGATTAGGTGTCAACAGACTTTAACTTAAACCCCACGGATCAAAGATTTAAAATTTGGAAAAATAATTAATTTAGCTTAATCCCAAGACTTTCTAAAAAAAATTAAGGACCGACAAATTTTGCCTTTGGAGAATTTAAATCTACTTGGGACCTAGAAATAATTAAATTTCTGGCTTAAATTTTAATTAATTTTTGGCAAGAAAATTTAATTAATTAACCTATGAGGGGATAGATTATTTTTCCAACCCACAAGACACTTTATATCATGATTTTATATTTTTTACATCATAAGGGAGAAAACTCATTTGTAATAGACCCTCACAAACTACGCATTTCTGCGACACAAATATAATCCAGTAGACCAAGAAATTTGTAATAAACTAACATAACCAAATAGTTAGGGTTATTCCCAAATCAGTTTTACATAGACTTGATCTAGAACACTAGGACAAAAAACCATCTGAGAATGGATCGGTGAGAAAATAAACCTTCCAGAATGGAGATTGACACTAGAAAAGTAGGTTTACCTAGGTCGTTACGTGCATGACATGGATCTGCTAATATTATTTACATTATACACATGCTGAAAGGGTTTACATAACATTTTGGAATTCAAGATGATGATGATAGCTGGATGGGACAAACACATTGATAAAGTGCTATCCCTTTTGTGAAAAAAGGGGGTGTACTACTATGGGTCGTTGACACGTAGTGGTTAACATCTGACTCTACTTGGGGACATGTTGTTGCACTGGAGGAATGTGAGAATCCAGAATCTACATCCACGCAACACACAATATAACTTAAGTAGTGTCCATTCAAAAATAATCTTGTAACATTACGCACAGGAAATATATAGGTTCTTCATTTATTAACTATCCTAATAACATGAAAAACACAAATCTAACTACAAAATGAAATACAGAAATAACAAGGTATAAGGTTAAAAATACAATACAAATATGCCCCATGGCTTCAGATGCATTCAATATAGTGCATACTGAGCATTTTCTTGCTTTCAGGCAAATCTGTTGGTTGTTTCTCGGATGTGCCATGTCCAATCCTACATACGGTAGGAATTTTTCCTATCTAAAAGTCAAGTTGCTCCAGACATCAGATGGATCAAACCCCTTTCTCATTCTCTTGTGCTTTTTCTTTATGGTACGTTGTAATGTTGATGATGATGTGGTCGTTGAACAACTTCCTTCTTGATCCAAAAAACACTCATATGGAAAATTTGGAATGTTCATGACTTCCGTGACCTGCTCTTCTTTATGAACCTGATCTATTATGGCTAGTGGATCAACCATGTAAGAATCAACCTGATTCTTATCAATTTCCATTTTATCTGGGTCACCTTCAATTAGCCACTTTTCAATAGAACAAATGACCTCCTCATAATAAGAGGGAGCTTGCTACAACAAACAGGGAGGCTTATGATTTGTTGTCCTTTCCTTGTTTCTTTCATCCTTTAACCAATGTTGAAATTTCTGTACCTGTATCTTTTCCATTGTTATGGAATCCATCTGGTTAGAGCGCTCAAACCTTCATAGCACTGACTTCCTTGGCATGGTTTTCCTTTATGGTCAATAACCTATTCTCAAGACATATCTGACCAGATTCCATGTGCTTTATAATTTTATAATTCTTTGCTTTCATGCCCATGAAGTAGTCTTTGGTATAGTTTATCTCTTCTTATGATTTTCTTGCATGGTAGCTAATTGATTATTATAATCGAATTTCATGATGGTCATTTCTTCATCCATAGTTGACAATATATTACGAATCGAACTTATTTCTTCTTGATAACTTTCTTTCATGGTAGTCACTTGATTGGAATGATTGAATTCCATGATCGTCATCTTTTCCTCTAGGGCTAATAACTTGCTTTGCATAGAATTAATTTCCCTGCCATGATCAACTGTTAATATTTCTTGTTTAAGCTCCATATATTTTATAAGTTGGGCCTGATTAACTTTTGCATTTTTGAATACTTGAGCCTGATTTAATTGTATGTTTTTAACCATTTGAATTAACTCCTTGAAATTATTTTCAACTTCTATAGTTTCCTTTACTTCAGCTTTCGCTTTGACCTTTTTTTTATCTCCATATCTATCTTCGAAGGCATCAATGATTGATTATAGAGAATCAAAAGTGTTATTAGGGAACTTAGTAAACCAATCTAAAGCATCTCCAGATAAGGTGAGAACAAAAATCTTCATCTTCACATCTTCATAGTTAGAATATGGGCGATACTTTCTTATACAGAGGCTGGCATTTCGAAGGTGAGCCTTAGCAGTAAAAGCATTGTTATCTTGAAAAGGAGGAAATTCATCGATGGCTTCACCCAAAACATAAGAATGACTATGCAAATCTCCCTGAATATTAGTAAAATCACAAGGAGAAAAGAAGTCAAAATCCATGATGACTTGTTTAACGGTAAAAATATGGGTCAAATGGATATCAGAGAGAGATATCCCTGCTCAAGAAAATGAATACATCTACAAGAAGCGAGTTTCTAGCAGAAATTTTTGTAATAAATGGAAGAAGTGGAGTCACCACTTGAGCATGAATCTATCACAAAGTTTCAAAGGTGAAACCGAAAAGTTAGTGGATGGAGGTAGATGGATATTCAGGGAAAGCTCCTTGTCGGGGATTAAATGAATAAATAAGAGGATTCACCACCCAAATAAGAAACCAAATGGAATGTCCAGGTGCACAAACTGAAGACGAAATGATTATATGAGAGAAATGATGAGAATTAGGATGGTGAAAAATGAAGACACGAAATGACGCTAGAAAAATGAGATGAAATGACGTAAAGCCAAGGTCTAATAAATTGGTCCTTGGTGGCAATGCCAAAAAGTGTAGGATTTTCTAGCTTGAATGAGAGATGAGAAGTGAGAAGAATGATGAGGAAATATCGTTAAAAATCCGAGAATAAAATATCCCCGGCAACGATGCCAAAAAATGTTGTGCTGCTTAACAGGCTAATGAATGGTGGAAAAGATGAGATGACCAGAAAAATGTCGTGAAAACCAAGAACATAAAAAAATTTGCCCCCAGCAATGACGCCAAAAAATGTTGTCGCACAAAGTGTCTAGGCACCGCGACAATGCTCAAAGTAAGTGTTGTCACTCTAATCTTTACTCCATTTAGACTCTCTCCTAGATAAGTCAAGGTGGGAAGTCACTAAGGTGAATGAATGAGAATAGTTTGTAAAACACAGGATCTAGGAGACTTAAAGATGGACAACTTTATGAATGTAAATGATTCCTGGTTAACTGAGATGAATAGATAAAACATGAATACGAACAAGACATAACCACAAGATAGAAATGAATGTATACAAGTGCCTTTATATTCAATTAACCATAGACTAAATAAAAACAACTTATCCGGATAAATGTATAAATGTGACGAACACGACGATCATGAACAATTAAATGTCAATGCCCAAAACTTTATTATGCAAGAGTTTCTAGCAATTAAATCCTCTGAATAATTATGAAATTTAAATACAAAGCAATGATTCCAAATTTAAAATGATTTTCATTAATAACTCAAATCTAGAATTAATTTATCATTCTCCAATAATCAATGATTTTAAACATTAATCACACCTGACAATAGATAAATCACAACTACAAAAGGACACTAAGGAACTTTAGATTAACAATTTAATTTTTCCTTAGAAAATTAATTTAATGTGGGAAATGAAAAAATTAAATTTTTAAATGTGACAAAAGTAAAACAAATCAAAAGGGTTAATAAATTGAAATTTTAATTGGCCATACGTCACATTAAACTTTAATGTGAAATCACAAATCCTCTTTTGATTTAATTCTTTTAGTAATTTTAGAGTCACATAAATGAAAATTTTTAATTTTTAGATTTTTTAAATGTTTTTTAGATTTTTTAATCTAAACAAAAAAATAAAAAAAATCAAAACAACAAAAGTTTAAAATGAAAACAAAACAAAATAAAAAATGAAACCTAAACAAAAATTTAGATTTTTTATTCTTTTATTTTTATAAAACATTAAACATTCAACCAAAGTTAAAAAAATAAAAAATAAAATCGAAATCAAAAGGAAACTAACTAAACTAAAAAATTAAAAAAGTAAGACCTAAACCTAACCTAACACATACACAATAAAAATGAAATAAAAAAGAAAAAGTCGAATGTTTGGTGTTGTGTCTGTAGGCTTAGTAGGGGCTCGATGATGACAAGGATGGTAGAAGAGCTACGATGGATGAAGAGCTGCAAGGATGGTAGCGATGACAACAAGGGAGAGATGGAGCTACAACAAGGAAGGTAGCTACAGATTAGGAGGGAGAAGGAGCTTATGCGGGAAGAAAGGGAGGAACATGGTAGAATTAGGGAGGAGGGCAGCACACAGAGATAAAAACGTAGGTGTATAAGGAGCTACGGATGGTAGGAGATGATATCAACGATGAGAAGAGAGGAGCTTGAGGGTAAGCTAGCAAGGAGCTGCAGGTTGACAGGTCGAGATGTAGCATATGGAGGAGAAGTTGCGGCTCAATGAGATGAGGGTTTTTTCAGGTTTAATGGAGAATGCAGGCAACAGTAAAGGGCCGTGGGCCTTTCTTAAAAAAAAAAAATCAAAATTTTCTCTAGTAAGAAGAATAAAAAGAAAAACCCAAGCAACATTTCCAGGAAGCCAACGGTAGCCTCAAGAAACCCAAAATAAACCCAGAAAAATCAAATTCGACATGAATATATTTTTTATGCTTCATATTTAGCCATGAAACCCTCATGAAAATTTCTAGATCTAAGAATTTGAAACCCTTGGACTGCAATTTTTTAAAAAATAATATCCTTGGAAGATTATGTTGATAAAACCCTAGAGATCCATATCTTACCTTCCAAGCCCTAGATATGGACTCTACACAAATTTCTTCCTCAAAACTGTAGTTGCATGACAACAAGAAAACACCCAAATGATAAATATAATGATAGAAACTAAAACTCAGAAAAACCCACTTTAGGAGAATAATTACAAAATTTACAAATTGGAGGCTCTAATAAGCCAGATCTATCATTATGCCACACAAAAATAAAATAAAATAAAATTTTAAAGGAGGTGCTAACTTGAAACACTTCGTGCATCACCAACAAAAATCTTATGATAAGCCTTGAGCTAATTCAGCTGGGCTCTTCAGGAAACATAGATCAAGAGTTGGCTTGTCCAACTGAAAACTTCCCCTAATGCACGAGGATCTAAAACCAATATTTCTCTACAAAACTCAATCCAACCATTAAAAATAAAGTGAGAAAATAATAATAAAATTCAGACAAATAGATATACCTGTTATTACGTTCAAAATTTAAATTATTATTTAAACCCCAGCCATTGAGCAAGGTACTTGTACTCAAATCACTCTTTAGAAGCTATCATCAATGGCTTTAGAAAAAATTATGCATGAAAAGAACACATCTTATAGTATTCCCATGAAGAGTAACACCAACAAAACTTAACCCCAAAGTCTTTATTATTATCCAAAAAAATATTATGCAAGAGCTTCTTGCTAAGCGAACGATTCAATGGTCGGTCGACTAAAAAATGACTTCCTATTTAAAGATAAATTCTCCAACAACTAGTTTGAGTAATCCTCGTCCAAGAAATCTTGACCATTAATGAAGATTACAATTTATTTTAATATCATCTGTTGAAATATTTAAATATTTGGGGAAAACCGAATTTTTGTTATTAAATGCATTTTAATTAACTCATAAATAATTTTTTTGAGTTAATTTCCCCAAAAAATTGACTTTGACTTAACCCCCAGGGATCAAAGGTTTAAAATTTGGAAAAATAATTAATTTACCTTAATCTCGGAACCTTTTAAATTTTTTTAAGGAACGACAAATTTTTCCTTTGGAGAATTTAAATTTACCTAGGACCTAAAATTAATTAAATTTCTGGTTTAAAATTTTAGTTAATCTTTGGCTAGAAAAATTAATTAATTAACCTATGAGGGGATAAATTATTTTTTCAACTCTTAAGACACTTTACATCATGATTTTCATATTTTTTACATCATAAGGGGGAGAACCCAATTATAATAGACCCACACAGACTACACATTTCTGCGACACAAATATAATCAAGCATAACAAGCAATTTCTAATAAAATAACCTAGCCAAATAGTTAGGATTATTCCCAAATCACTTTTACATAGACTCGATCTAGAACACTAAGACTTGCCTAAGATCCTAGTGATAAAATCCATTCCGTCTTTGGGTTAAGATTGGAGAAAAACTCTTCCAACCATCCGATAATGGATCAGTGAGACAAAAAACCCACCAGAATAGAGATCGTCACTAAAAAGTAGGTTTACCTAGGTCGTTACATACATGACACGTATTTGCTAAGATTATTTACATTATACACATGCAGAAAGAGTTTACATAACATTTTTGAATTCAAGCTGATGATGACAGCTGGATGACACAGACAAATCAATCAATTGATATCCCTTTTGCGAAAAAATGGGGTGTACTATATGGGCCATTGACACGTAGTGGTTAACAATCATAATTGTCAAATTTATCTTTGTGCTTGCACCACAAAATGCGAAGAAAAATTATGTTATGTATTTCTACATGATGAATTTTAGACAACATAAAAATATTGTATGTGGTACTAAGTACACCATTTCCTCAACTCCTTTCTAATAAATTTCTTAGGATATCCAAGGAAATGATTTTCCGAAAAATTGAAATTTTTAGAAGTGGAATGTGCAATACCAACTTCCTATTTGTTATCTTTAAAATCTTATAGAATGAGCAATTGCACATAAAATATTTCCACACCACAGTTATTGCATAACAAATTTGCGAACACACATAAAAAATTTCTATACCAGATTAATTCACAGCTAATACATAACTAATTTTCCAACTCCATAGTCTCTGGAGTTAAGAGATCCCACCATAAAATCTCCATAGTCTTTGGAGTTAAGATATCCCTCCATAAGAGCTATTCTTAGCTCATTTTTATTACACAACAAAAGCTCTTCTTCAAGATGACAAACTACAAAACAAGTCCATCATAGAGAACCATAGGAATGGAGCCCCAAAAGTATAAAATCTATATTTGTGGCTATGGGTTATACTTAAAGTAAAGTTGCATACATGTATGTTCATATACATATCTCATGTCACTGAGGAGATGACTCTTGAGCAATTCCAACGTTGAGTTGGAGTTTGAAAAAGTCACATGGTATGATGGTAGCACCTTTCTCAAAGGTGTATCTTGAGTATTAGTTGTGGTTCAGTCTCTCTGAAGGGTGCAATAAAAATCAGTTGTGGAATGCTTAAAAAATTAGCAGTATGCAAGATTTCAAACATGCACTAGAAGTTGAACTTCTTAATGCTAAACAATTGTCCCTCCACAACCATTTCAATTTATTATATGACCATTTACATATGAAAGGATTGAGCTATATAAAAATCAACACAGTTGAATTTCTGACATATTATTTTGATTACATTTTATCCATTTGGAATTAAAGTGAAATGCTTTTATAGCCAAAGAGGCATTGATCCACTAATGAGCTTGATAAAGTATTCAATTTTCCTCCAAAGTTCCATTCTAACTATGATTTAACCTGCCCAAATGACATGTTAAAAAGAGGGGAGATTGGATAAAAGTATCTGGTGAATTTGATGAAATAAATACGCCTCAGGCTTGGAAACTAAGCTAAAAACATTATGCCATGCAGATGAACCTCCACCCTTGGCATGAAATTTGCAAAGAAAATTCCAAATAAGAAGTAACACTTGTATAAATTAAGCACTAACAATAAAACAAACAAATCTTGCATTTACAACATGCAGGGTGTTGGATCAGTGTATGATTGAGGTTATATCTTATAGAAAAAACTGACAATTGTATAGGGAACTACGCAACATTTTCTACTGGAATGTTGAGATTATAAGGAGATTGTTGATCTATGGTGAACATTACAACAAATCGTAATCCAGCCAACAAAAGCAGATCATAAAAATATAACAACACGTCTGTAATGAGCACAATATACATGACCCATGTCATGTGCTTAACAAAGAAATCCAACACAAAGGGAGAAAATTGTTGTCCAATTACAAGTACACAAAATAAAAGTGTTAAGATACCCTTAGGTTTTTATTAATATAGAAAACTAAATAAATGATTTAAAAATGTGAAGGGTGATGTATTTATACACCTTAAATAGTGCTTAGAGCGCTAGCTTCTAGAGCATGACCAGTCCAACCTACTCAAATATAGACAGATACAATAAAATGTGTTAATTTCCCATATGCAAGCTCAATAAAGCTACCAATACATCAAGTAGAGGGTCAACAATAGGCCTCATCGATTGATTATCCATAATCCCAACAAACAACAACCTCTCCTCAAAAGGACAACTTCATATCCTAGGAATGAAGTATACATTTGAAATATCCCAATTAGATTTTTTCCCTTCGAGTTTTAAAAACATATAATATAAGGAAAAGAGGGAGGAA
>Ga0115844_100334_pt1 | contig 13034 bp, 11 predicted proteins | sample InSIn1gowninarea_FD_83858 | JGI IMG/M metagenome (GOLD analysis project Ga0115844, IMG submission 83858) | reverse complement strand
CATTATGCTATTTTGAGAGATCGAATTGTGAACTTCTTCCATCCGGACCTTCTCTCACTCACATCTCTCTGGTCATGTATGAAATGACATATATAATGATCAGTCATAAATCTCTCTCCTTCTCTCAATCGACGGGTATCAATCAATAATATCCCAGGTCTCCGTCCGTATTGGAAGGTTTCTTATGCTTGCCGAATAGTGACTGATCGATAGCCCACATCTTCCGAGAGGGGTCCAGATTCACACTGGCCAAGACGAAGGAAAAGGAAATGATACCCGTTCACCTGCATACCCGTTCACCTTCATCACATGCCACATCCGCCGGTACGGGACGGCACAGGACGGGAATAAGGTACAGGACGCGTGACTTAGGTGAGTCAGTGAGTGAGGGTCATTCACAATACCCCGTGCCCAGTTCGACGTGAACAGTTATTGATCCCACGTGCCCAGGAGGTATGTGTTCGTACCATGTGTGAACGAATTACAGTCAGCGATGGCGAGTAGCACCGGTTAGTTCATAATGATTGATTCCACACTTCTCCACAGGGTGAGCAATAAGACACAGGGAGGAGCACAGGTACGCCACTAATCCAATGGGGAGGGGAGGGAGGAAGGGAAGGGAATAAGCCAATGGGACTAATCAATTGGTTTTCTCCTACAGTGATCCCATGGGAATCAAGGGGAATACTCCTACAGAGGGGGACAGTCCCTACAGAGGCAGATACTCATACAGAGACACGTAGAGGTTGATGTGATGTCGATGACATGATACAATGAGGTTGTTACACAATGTGGTTACACGTTTTGAGGTTCGATTAGGTACGATGCTTGATCACGATGCTTGAGGTTACACAATGAGCTACTCCGCATAGAACACACTTATTGCCAGGAAGGAGGTACGTGACACTCGTAGCCCTAGGAGGGAGATCCAGGAGTATTAGTACCCTTTCATTCTTCCCCTTTCACTTCACGATACAGAACAGGGTTCCTACAACTACTGATCTCCTTTCACTTAACAATATGGAACAATGGGTTACACAATGAAGGTTACACGATGCTTGATGTTACACAATGAGGTAGGTTACACGTTGAGCTACACGTAGAGCTTACATGAGCGATACAGGTTAGGTTACACGATGAAGGTTAGGTTAAGTGAGATGAGGTTTCCACGATAAGAAGGGTTCCACAACGAGGTACGATGCATGATGATGACACGTAGCAGATGAGGACACGATGCGAGAGGTTACACAATGCATGATTTTACACGATGCAGCAGCAGGTTCGATGCATGAGGTACGATGACGTTTCCACGATGCATGTCGAGTTCATTTTTGATGTTGATTCGCGTTGGCATGTTGATTGGCGTTGGCAAGGGAAGATACTCATTACACTTTTTCACTGCCCAGGAAGCATTCCATACGCATTACCCATTACCGCTTACCATTCCCGCATACCCCATTATTGCATACCCGCATTCCGTTATATATGCATCCCCCATTACTTGCCCCTGGATTTGGAAATGATCCCTACCGCTTGCCTCCTGGATTGGTAAATAAAGAATCGCTACCGCCGCCTTGCCCCCATGATTTTAGGAATGAGGAACGCTACCGCGGGTTACATGATGATCGATCGCTACCGCTGGCCCCCTTGATTGGGAAATGATAGCTACCGCTTGCCCCCTGGATGATGACTGATTGCTATCGCTTGCCCCCATGAGGTTGTTTGGTTTGCTACCGCTTGCCCCTGATCGCTACCGCTTGCCCCCATGAGGTTGGTTGGAGCGCTACCGCTCGAGACCCGGGAGCAAGAACCTGCCGCATAGACGAGACACTGGATCATTCACCCAACAAGCCGAGTCCCTTAACGAGAGGCCTTGACACACGATAGAGGTCTTGACACAATACACCATTTGAGGTTCCACAACGATATGCGACAATGAGGTGAGTTAGGCCATTAGTGAGTGAGTCTTTCCGGGATGCCGTCGAACTTGAGGCCTGGACACTTGAAGAAGTCTGGACACACGATAGAGGAGGCCTGGACACACGATAGAGGCCTGGACACTTGAGGCCTGGCCATTTACGTGGAACATTAAGACGTGGTCGTGATGCCGTGGTGATGATCCCGTTATTACGTGGTGAGGACATAGCGAGTTAGCTTACACAATAGTGCCATATACAATATCACATAGCTGAGGAGTTATATATACGTATATATACCGGATACTTACAATTTCTATGACAATACCGTGCTAAAGTACAGGCGCCCGGGCGCGTTATTGGTTACTCAGATGGGCTTGGTTACTCTACCTTGGATACTCAAGCTGGGCTACTTGGATCGGATACCGGTTATAGACAACAGCCTCAGTCACCATTCTTGGATAATGAAATTGCTTTCTTAGGGGGGCCGAGGCATAATAATCTATCATCAGGGCACTGAAAGTGGATTTGATTATTACTGAACTATGCCCTTTTAGATCGGTTCCCTATGATTGCCAGGTGTTGATTCACGAGATGCCGGTACTCCATCCGGTACTTGACCCCAGGAGGAGGCAATGCCAGGTGTTGCTCCAAGTGTTGATGCATTCAATGTAAGGTGGGGCCGATGTATTCTTGGATGTTTCGGAGATGTCTTCTTGTCTGGGAACCGATGGAGGACGTCTTCTTGGATGTTTTGGAACTGATGCACGATCTTACCTACGATGCCACCTGTTTTTAGAAGTCGCTGAGCCAATTGTTTTATAATAACATCTATAATGCAAGCTGAAAAAAACACACACAAATTAGCCATCTGAATAATCAGTAAACAGCATAATCTACTTCTGCTTCATATACATAACCAACTACTGAATCTACTGGTTCATACACCCTTGCTTTTACTGGATCTACTACCTATGCTGCCTCTGGTGCTTTTAGCTCTGCTATTACTGGCTATAGGTCTGGATCACGAAGATCAGCATTTGGAACGGCATCACGAAGGTATGGATCTCGATCACTAGTCGTAAGGTCTGCTGGTCAAGCTGCTGATGCTGGATCTCGAGATGGAAGGTATGCTACGGCCCATGCTACTGGCTAGGACTATGTACCAAAACCCAGGGTGAAATTGAGAAACTTCAGATTAGTTAGTGCGGCGCTGGACCTTACCAAAAGACTACCTAATGAGCTTTCCTAATCCCTATGGAATTATTGAGAAAAGAAGCGAAGCGTCCCGTGCAGATTGTTCTTTCTGTGTGCTGTCAGTGTTGACGATGGGTGAAGGGTAAAGCGTCAAGGCTTTCGGCGTGTCACTGTTGACTCTGGGGGCAATGGGATGTCTCTCTGGGTGGATCGATAGATTGGCTCTTGGGGAAAGACTCATTCATCCAGCTCCTCAAAAGAAACTGGACTGTCTCTGCTCCTCGATTCATCAACGTATGTAACGTCCATCGACTCGAGGAACTAGAGTTCCGTCCGTTCCGTCTCATTAAATATAGGGCTAGGTGTTATGTCATCTCGTTCGGTGGATCGATAATATATAACTGTGGATCGATGGGGGTAACTTGGTGGGTAAGACTCATCATCCAGCTCCTCAATCAATCATTCCTTTAACCCTGCCCCGCCTCTCGCTGTCCCTTCCACATGTCTGTCTGTCCTCGCCACCATCCCTCCGTCCGTGGGACCGGACCACCGCTGCTCTCAACTGGCCATCAATCAAATCACTCACTCATCGGTGCACTTCCTCGCATTGTTGGCAACGTGTTCCCTGCCTTTGTCCCTAGATGCCTGCAATGTTCTGGCTCGATCGGTTGACTCATAGGGTAATCCTCATCAATCAAATAAAGAAATCCCTTCCCGGAATACCTCTCAACCCTCCCAGAAGACTAGCTATATGGCAATGACTTCTGACAATGACCGGCTGGCAATGACTGGTATGATTGGCTCTGACCTCCTGACAATGACTGGCAATGCTTGTCTCTCGGCTGACCTTCTGACAATGACCTTCTGGCAATGACCACTAGCTCTCGGCTGGCCCTATGGCAATGACCTCCCGGCAATGACCACTGGCTCTCGTCTGACCTTCTGGCTCTTACTGGCTATAACTGATATGATTGGCAATGATCGCTATGTAAGACTGGCGTATGAACCTCTTGTGAATTCACGTATGTAACGCCTCTTCATTCCTTCCATCGTTCCGAACCGTTCAGTCCAGCCCAGGTAGGAACATTCCAATGTTCCGTAGCGGTAAGTGAGGGTATGGGGGAACTCATTCTCGGGTATGGATTTCACGAGGTATGGATTGAACGGGTCCTTCTCTCTCATCTGGTGGAAACTTGGAATGGATGGAGGAGTAAGGGGAATGGGTGCACCTCACACACACTCTGCTGGAGCTCAGAGGAAAGCACAAGTGGTATGGGACTTTACCTTACCTGGCAAGCTTCTTCGCTTTCGCCCAACTAAGTAACCTCCTATTTATTTCAAATAATGAACACCACTGCTTCTTCGCTGGAGCTCAGGGGACACAAACAAGTGGAAATAAATGCTATTACTAACTTATATTAACACCACTAATATGCTCCCGGAATAGAAATATAGGCGAGCTGAAGCTGAAGCGGGTTCGGGCAAGGCACCTCAAACAGCTCCACCAGTTCTCCCCATGTGAAAGAATCCCCGTGTATGTCGTTGTGTAAGAAAACCTAGTTGTTGTAAAAGAGTCCTAGGATCTATGCTATATTAGCATGGCATAGAGTCTCGTTTCACTGGTCCATTTGGGATGGGACAGACTTCCCCAAACCTTCTCAATAGTTCCTTTGTCATAATCTCTTTTTGATGGGTTCGATGAAACCAACTCATCTTGGCACCTAAATGGATTGATTCTGAACAGAACATGGCCATTTCCGTACGTTTATCTCGTGGCAGGATTCCATATCTAGTAGGAGTCAGCGGCTTCAGCTCCCCATGTTCAGGAACTCCCATGTTAAGGAACTAACTCCAGCAGGGTTCATATACGAGCATGCATAGAGACATAGAACCTGTACTCGCATATAGTTTTTCACTTGTTTTATAAACAACAACAAGTGGAATGCAATCATGGCTTCTTCTTCATGCAGTGATTGAAGGTCTGGCAATTAAGGCTTATTGCCATGGACTACAGCTGACTTAAGAAATAGAGAACTTACAGTTGTTCATAGGGCCCATTCTGAAGCTAGTCAAGCAGTCCGGCAAAGACCTTTCTCGGCCTTAAACTCAAAGGCTTAAGGCTTATTATAGTGCATAGTGCATGGACTAAGCGCTAGTGTCTGTAAGGCTAATTGCTATGGGACTTACACTACGGCTGCCAGTAGTTAAAGAACAAATGGACTTAAGCTAGTCGTTCTTAGTGCATGTGGACTTCATACATTTGATACCGGCATATATAAGACACAATCTATGAATTCATTCTCATGTGTCCCAGTAACGTAAGTAAGGTACTAGCCATAGTCTCCTAAGAACTATTACAAGAGTTCCATGGACATATCTCTTCCTTGTTTCCTGATTCTACACGTAGTTTGATCTCTGGCAAGTAGTGTCTCCAGTTTGAATGGGAATGGCATAAGAAGAGGAGTATAGGTTGTTCCAAATACATTGAGTGTTGTTGAGAGACTCGCCTATAACTAGGACTTGCATATCTAAGTTGAACTTGTCTTGTCATTAGTTATATGCAATAAAAAGAAGAGAAATTCTCTTTCTCACTATTACCAGCGTAAGCAAATAATAAGAATATCTTAGCCGGCCATAGAGTAAGGCACTTGCTGTAGTTTTAGGAGTTAGTTCCATGGAGTAAGGTCCATACGATAAGTCCTATTAATCAACCTGCCATAAGATCTTGCTTTAGTCTTAGCTTAAGTCCTTTGGCATAAGGTACTACTAGCTTTCAATATTGACTTTATCCAGAGATAAGCCTCCTGAAGAAGGGAGTTATCCCCGGTTTCAACCCTGTATAACGAGGGAAGTGGTTAGCTCATAAATCATAAATATGATAATCGCATATCTACTCGCTCCCATAGAGAATAGCGATAGCTGCTCTATGCCACATCTTAATTGCTCCCGATTCTGTGTTTGGGCCAACATCTTCTATTAGGTTTCATGCAATTATTATTATTATTATTTTGGTTTGATTCTGAGCCTTCCGATTCGGATGAGGGGGAAGAGGTGCTCAGGTGAACAATAATTCCTGAGTTTCCAAATATTCATATTATTATGGAAATAAGGATATCCCGACCTTCGCGTAACTCTTTGAGGTACGTAGTCGCTCAACCAAAGGGATAGGGGAAGAAAGAAGAGATAAGGAGAAACTGATCGCTAACGGGAAAAAGGTCCCGGAGGGGCTTGCGCTTCCTAGTGCAAGGACCCGACAGGGGGCTCGACTGATAAGGACCCTTTAGGGGGCTCGACTGATAAGGAGAGGAGAGGAAGGTTCGAAAGAATGGAAAGACTTTATAGAACTACCAGAATTGAAAGTGTGAAAGTGGCATCCCTGATGCTACGCGCGTGTAGATTCGGTCACCTGAGGGTCCCAGGACATAGTCGTTAGTAACACTTCTCATTTTGGTAGAGATCAACCTCGATAGAATCTTTTTCTATTATCGAGCAAGAAAAAAGACTTTCCGTGACGCCGCGCTTCGCAGTTCAAACCTCTGTATCCTGTGTGGGATAACGAAGTAGACTAATTTCCCTGGCCTAACGACTTCTTGATACCTCGCTCGGGCCGTTGACTTCGCGAGGGTTGATCAGGACCTATGCCATAGCATCATATATAATGTGCCTATCGTGTCACCCGAAAATCCGATAGATAACCTACCTAAATCACATCACTTCGATAGAGATGCGCACCTGAAAATGATGAAATTGCGTTATTACATCTATATACAGAATGACCAGTAGATACGGCGTCAGTCGAAGGAGAATGCAGTATAATTGATTGAGGGGAAGAAAGAGAAGGTTATCCCGCAATAAACCCTTATCAGCAGTGGCTCCAGTTCGAGGTGACAAGAGATAGCTGCTATATCCGACCTATCATGGAAGGCGGAAACTGGCTAGAGGTTAGCCCTCTGCCCTTCATACTCAATGAGAAAGCAGTGAAGGTCCGGAGGTCTTGCGCTTCCGAGTGCAAGGAACGTAGTGCTTGCTTGACGTTAGGAAAGCAAGGACCCGGCAGGGGGCCCTTTTTTTGACTTATTTGCCCCTCAAATAAGTCAAAAAAAAAGAAGTAAATTGAAACTTTAGTTGCTCTTTGGTTACTTATTTGAGAGGGGGCACCCAATAAGTAAACCCTAACCCGACAGGGGGCTCGACTGATAAGGACCCTTTAGGGGGCTCGACTGATAAGGAGAGGAGAGGAGTTTAAGCAGTACCACCAATTTAAGAACCAGCACCAGAGCTAGTTGCCGGGGCTTATTACCTTGAACCAATTTCTCCAGCAGCTCCAATTCCGCATATATAGTTCCATCTTGAGATCGAGGTGTTTACCTCTCCCTTATGGTCGAGCGGCCTTACGGCTCCTTGGATCCGTCCCAATTCCAGTTTCAGTTTACCCAGAACCAGTAAATGATCCAGCAGAGACAGAACCAGATGTTTCATCATTTTACCCACAGGAACTTACTCGTTTGGATCTTTGACCCGCTTCAATGCAGGTTGTGCTCTCCTAAAATGCCCAATGATAGCCTTATACTGATGACTTATGTCCACCGATGTTTCCACGTAGACGCTACCTAACCTGTGTATGAATATCTGTAGTTTACCTAGCAAGAGCACTATCAGCATACTTATCTGACCAGCGATACCCCAGCTCGTGTCTCTATAGCTCGTATAACTCGTATCTTACTGCTTATATGCTAGGCTATGTGTAAACCAAGACTAATTTTTTGACTTATCAAATTCAAATTACCCGAAATTACTAAGTAACAATTTTGATAGCTTAGACAATTCTCTTTATCCATGGTCTAGAATTGAATCTTCTTTGATCGATTTGATGTATTTAGAGTGTCCTTATCGATCGATAGCCAGCATAATAGTCTAAGCAGCACGGGATAGCGGCACTCACTGCATCGTCTATCTAGAGATCTGCATATTTCCCTCCTTAACCAACTGCGGCTTAAACAATAGGATCACTTGCTCAATCAACAGAAGGCGCTGGTGGTGGTTATGGCTCTCTAACAGGTGGGGATGCTGCTGATGGTACTAGATCTACTGCTCGTGGTGCTGAATGGGTAAACGCGTGAAGCTACATTGATATCATATGCTGCTGCTAGTGCTACTGGTGGATATGCTGCTTACTCAACTAAAGGTTCAACTAGCTCTAGATCAATTGGTGAAACTCAAACTATTACTTGGTTCCGTTGCTTCTTTCTCTGTTTCTACGCCTGGCTATGCTCCTGTTCCTAGCGTAGCCTCTTTTCTAGCTCTATGCCATATGTATTCTCCTGGGTATTCGGTTTACTTTCCATCTACTCCAATATTGAGTATAAATGTTATTAATGTTATGCGCTATGTGTTCGTATGCCAAAAGTATACGCATTTTATGTACCTGTCATTATCAATATAAGTTCCTGTCCCAGCTTCTATTCGCCCAGTTATAGAGACTCCGGTCGCAGTTGCAGAACCATACCCCTATATAAGTTCCAGGTCGAGATTGAGTCCCATATCCATATCCAGGGGCAGTTGACCGGAACAAACCAACACCTGTAGCATAGGCAGCGGCAAATTAAGTCACGGAGGTAGTAAAGAATCAGCAGCAACCATTCTACCAGCAAGCAGCACGGGCATAGCCATAGGTTAGCAGACCCCGTAGTAGTTTTTGTCCCAGCAGATCCAAATCCATAGCCATAATAAGATGGATCCATCCCAGAATCTGTTCTATATAAAGATTCATTTTCTTTGTAGACCTTCAGATCTCTTCCAAGGCCCGTGGAGGCATCAGTTCCGCATCAGTTTAACCCAGTTGAAAAGCTCTTAGTGGTTTAACCAGTTCCAGTCAATGATCCAGCAGAGGCACGGGTAAAGCCAAAGGTAGTCGCTGAGAAGGAAGAGCCTCTAGTTCCATACCCAGTTTACCTAGTCTTAGATCCAAATGTAGCGCTAGAACCTACGGATGCAGAACCTACATAGGCAGAGTCCCCTGTAGCGGATCCATAAGTGCCAGAAGTAGTTGACTTAGTTTACCCGGTTCCGGGAGCAGAGAAAACGGCAGGGGCATATCGAGATAAAGAGAAAGACCCACCACCCCGACTAGCATCCAAGGCATATCCATTTAGAGCTCGAGTTTACCTGGTTCCAGTCCCTATTCAAGTTGATCCTTCAGTAGATTCATAATAACCCGTTGATTCACCACCAACATAAGCTTGTATAAATATATAGGAACCTATAAGAATTTGATCACTTGCACTTGTATTCCTCCTGTCGGATGGGTTATTTCATCTCTGTCTGTCCAATAAGCTCCACCAATATGATATGAATTATGCCCTATAAGATTCATTATGAGGGACTGATGTCTATGATTAATTCCTTGCCTATGACTTGCCTATGAAATCTCAACCATGAACCATCCAACTATGAACCATCATTTCGATCTACCATGCTGAGTATATTTCACATTTCTTTATACGTTTGGCTCTCTGTGAAAGCTTGGAGTTATGATGTATGAATGTTTAGCGACTAGATACGCGGACACCTCGAATATACTGTATGGGAATGGAATACCTTTTACGCTTCTTTCACCATCATGGATCGTAACTGGGAACTGGGAAAGACGAGGAGCCAGTCATCAATTTCTTATCTCGTTGCTGGTATAGATGATGATAGCTTTTTCATACGATACAGGCTATGAACTCTTACTAACCACTACTTGATTCTGATTTTATAGATACATAGATCCCGATAAGATGGAGGGGGAACAGACACTCTTGTGTTAGTTCAGTTTGTTCCTTACTCAATACTTTAAAGACAAAAGGAGTTCTAAACCTAGTGATTATACAACTTAGCTTATACAATTTCTCAGCTTGTATCTAGGCTTCTTAGCTTCATCAAGATTGGATCGATCGATGTATAAAAAACCGTTTGTATTACCCAATCAAAACGTGAGTTAGGGGTATGCCATGGGTGATAGTATTAGCTTGAAACTTTGGTTGTTTCTCTCTCAAGTATAGTTATGACTATGAAAGATACATCAAGCAGCTTGATAGGTGCACTAGGTTGTGCCTTGGGATCAGTAAGTGAGATATTAAGTGACTATTTTCATAAAGGATGTATGGTCCCAATATGATACATAGTAGTGTTAGCTCCTAGTATAGTAAGTGATGGGATGATAGAGTGATCTAAACACTCAACAAGTGGTGGCTTACTATGGCAATGTGATAGTGGATCTAAATATTCAAGAATGACATAGATCTCACCCAACTCTACACAATAGTCTAGTGTAGAGATAATAGCATACATACAGTCAATCCATGGATGACCAAGCAATAGATGAAATGAAAAGTCCTTCTCGATGAGAAACTAGAGTATGACTAATGTGATAGGACCTATAGTGATGGACCACTTTATTACTCCCATTTAAACAATCTTATAGGAATCATAAGCATGACGTGTACTTTTGGTTACAAATGTGTGTATTAGTTTAGTGCATATTCAATAGAGATAATAAGAGACTACATTGACCCTAGAAAAGTAGTCAATGAAGACATGCTTCATGTAGTAAAGTATTACTATACACTCGATGAAAAGAGTAAGGTCATGTGCAATAATGAATGAACTATCTAATGGCATAACACTAAGATCAAAGGAAAAAGATTTGGATTCCAATGGTTGTGGCTGAATTATATTCTTTATAAGTGGCCTAGTGGAGATGTGAGAAACTTAAGTGTCTGAAGGTAGATCAGTTGATGGCAAAGATGATGCATGAGTAGCAGATGGTTGATACATACTGTAATTCAAAGAGTCTCATAGAGATGGGCACAAGTGTAGTAGATCTAATATGGAGATGTTGCCCTTTGTATATGCAGAGTCAGTAGTGATAGAATATGGTTACATAGGCTATTCGAAAGCCGGACATGCAAGTTGTTTATGATTAGGAGGAAGCACATGATTCTCTAGAGGTAGCATAGGATGAGCATCAGCATGGGCTAGTAGAGTAGCATGGTTCATAGGTGGTGAGTTAGCGTATACACAATTGGCGCTACTACACATAGTAACACATACATCTGGATGAATCATATCCTTTATACATCCGACTATTCATTTAGCCTTATCAATTCTATTCTTTTCATTCTAAGGAGCAAATGATGTGGATAGCTAAGAGGATGATAATGGAGTAGCCTAAGATATAGAGGGTTGTAATGAGCCATGTGGAAGAAATAGATTTTGGTAGATGCCTAGGTTTGCATTAGTGGAGATTACAGAATCGGAACTTAGACCTATCAAAAATGAGATATTCTTTATCATTCCCCTATCAATGAAAATTCCAACACTAGCCTTTTACATAAAACCCTTCATGGTTTTCATGATGCACTAGCTTGTCTATAGAAGAAGTGATTTCCACGGATTCTCTCTACATAGGATTATATGTTCTGACCCACTCTATGTTTAGAAAGATGGAAGTCAATCAAATGGAGGACTAGAGGTTTGAGGAGGATAGGTTTAAGCTGCATGACCCCTTAAGGTGGTGGAGAAGCACCAGACTTATGTGGCTATAACATGGCCCTACTCCCATGAAGAATATCTAAAGGAAGAAGTGAAGAGGGGAGCATTTTCATATGAAGAAGTGCAGGTGTGAATCAGGCAAGCAGCTGAAGAAGGAGCATAAAATAAGAAAGCTGAAGCTGAGGCAGAAGAGAGAAGGACAGATGAAGCTTAGGCAGAAAAGAATAGAGTTGCAGAGGAACTTTAGTTGCTCTTTGGTTACTTATTTGAGAGGGGGCACCCAATAAGTAAACCCTAACCCGACAGGGGGCTCGACTGATAAGGAGAGGAAGAAGCACAAAGAAGGAACCGGCGGAACTTCGCCAGATAGTGAGTTGGATGGCTGGGGCTGTTAGTCGCTCGTCCAATGCATACAGTTGCCATCGAGTCCCACGCTTGCCTACACTATATAGTATTGCCACCCACGCTTTGTACCCACCCTTGCATAGTTAGTTGGGCTCACCCTAGATGTTGAGTTGGGAAAGCCATCAATGCCACCACCAATAGCACTATATATGAAATCAATAGCAAGGAATGCGAAGCCGCTTGTCCCTCCGGGGGGCAAGGACATTACTATCATTACCAAGCTTGCCTACACTATAATAGAAGGACATTCATTCCATTGGGTTGTACAGTATTTATGGATGCTGTCTTTCTTTGGTATTAAGGAAGGATCCAGCTGGCTAACCTTTCGTTGAGAGACGTTCTATTAGTCGTCTCCCCAAAAAGAGTAGTTTATAGACATGTTTTAGTGGTTTTTTGCAGTCATAAATTAGCCATTTTGTACTAGTGTTTGGACTGAAGGAGTGATCGTTGCTTAAGACTCCTGATGCAGCGAGTAGCAAGAGCGAGATAAGAGATTGTAGTGGAATAAGCTGATGAACTGCTGGTGCGCCGACATAGGTGACTGTGTTCCTGCTGTGAGAGCCTAAGGATCCGTGCTGGTATGCACAAACTGCTTCTATACTGCATGTATTCGGACTATAGAACTTGTGGGATACATGATAGTGGGACTGTTTATAGTATCCTGATTGGGGAAGAGAATCAAATTGAGGGTGTTCGGCTCCAAGTGCTAGGTAAAAAAGAGACTTAAGATATAGATGAATTGGGGATGGATGAAGATTGGCCCTCTATCGACTCTATGTCCTTCGCCCAGCGGCTTGGGGTGCGCCCCCGACGAAGAATGGAGTTGTGTTTTCCCGGTTATGATCGATCTATCAGGTGGGAGAATGAATGAAACCGAACGAACCGCAGACCTTATATCTTCGATCTTGCTAACTGTCCGGATCTCAATTGCTGCCCGGCTCTTTATACCTCCTTAGATCTCTTCTCTCTATACCTACTGAT
>Ga0115844_100333_pt1 | contig 13049 bp, 10 predicted proteins | sample InSIn1gowninarea_FD_83858 | JGI IMG/M metagenome (GOLD analysis project Ga0115844, IMG submission 83858) | reverse complement strand
AATCAGCATCTCAAAGAACCCAGTCATGCATTCAAAAAACCAAGCACATACCAATCAAGTATCATTTTCTCCGGGAACAAGTGCTTGAACAAAAGGTCAAGTTGGAGTATGTTCCTTCTAAGGAACAAGTTGCTGATATACTTACCAAACCATTGCCCAGGGAGACCTTTGAATACCTCAGGCAAAAGCTGGGGGTTGTTGATGCATCTTCTTGTTGTTGAATCTCATCTAGTTTAGAGACTATTGGTTATACGCAAGCTTCATATGAAGTATACGCGTACATTTGCTGGATTGGTCGCAGATCGAATGGAACAGGTTCAGGGGGAGCATATATAATGCATTGTTGGCATTATGGTAGTACAGAAGGAGAACATGGATACTGCTCTGAATATGGTTGCAATATGTCTCTAGCTCTTTCATGATCATTTATGGTGTCGTGTGGATTATGGTTGCAATATGTCTCTATCTCTTTCAGTCAGGGGGGAGCATGTTTTTAGGGGGAGCATAACCCTTTGCCCTTGATGTCAAAGGGGGAGAATGACGTTGAGGATCTTGAGGTTGCCATCAAGTCCAAAGGGGGAGATTGTTGGCATTATGATTCTGTTTTGGCTCCATGGTACAGGTGTTCTACTTGATGGCAACTCATTCAAATGGCAAAACTCTGATCAGGCTCTAAAAATGATGAAAAATAAGAGGTTTGCAGGTGCATAGTTCAAAAGGTGCAGACCCGCAGGTACCCTCACCAAGAGGTGCGGACATACCCGCAGATGCCCCGTTGAGAAAGTGCGGTCCCTCAATTCACTCACTCCAATGCAGAGAAGCGTGCTCATGTGGGGTTTATCATGTTTGGCCCGTGGTATTTAGCCCATTGTTCATGATCCTATGGTTTTGGTTCATGGTATAAAATCTAAATTATTGAGCCCTAGGTTTTTGGGTCCCTTGTTTTGGCTCTCTATGGTTTTGGTTCATGGTTTTAGTAAGGGCTTGCCTATAAAAAGGAAAGGAGATCACCTGGCTAGATACTAGTGAAATTTGAATATCTTAAGAACTAAAATATTGAGTTATCAGTTTCAAAAGGCTAGATCTAAACAAAGGTGAAATTGAAGGCGAATCTATTGATAAGACGTGATCTCTCGAGTGCATCTGTGGATCTAACTATCTGTGGCACATTGGAGGACTGTTAATTTGGGTCTAGTTAGAGGACTGCAGGTGATCCAAGCATAGGTGCGGGGGTACGCAGCGCAGCAGAAGGCGCAGGTGCGGAGGTACGCAGAACAACATAAGGAAAAGGTGCGAGGTACACATCGTGGCAGAAAGCACATGTGTGTAAGTACGTAGCGCATAGAAGGCTCAAGAGTGGAGGTACACTGTCGAGCAGACAGTTCTGGTGCGGATCTGCACAGAGGTATACAGTGCCGCAGAAAGGTCGGTGCGGACCTGCGCTGTCAAGGCACAGAAGAGCTGTGGATATCCGCAGGCGGCTATTGGTGAAGTTGCAGACCCCTTGTCAAAAACTTATTTGATTTCCTTTTACCTATTGCTGCAGAGTTCTGGGTTTGGATTTCTGGTATTCCTTTTTGTTTACAGCATTCTGAGAAGTTGGGTGATTCATTGGTTGATTGTATAAGGAGATTGGGTGATTTGCATATACTTAATGATTATTTGATCTTCTTGGATCCAGTTTGAAAATTTATGAAAGGTGGTCCTTGAAAGAAAAGAAGTAGGGGTTTGTAGCTCCCTTCTAGGAGAAACTGGAAAATGAGAGAGAGTTGTAGCTCTCTGCAGGTTGCAGCCTGCGTACTGGTAAAGGATTGCACCAGTACAGAATCCTTGTAAAAGAAGTTTCTAATTGAAAGAAGATAGAGACATATTGTAGCAGGTGGTTTTCACCCACATTGGGTTTCCACCTTACACATCTGGTGTTCTTTGGTTTGCCTATCTATTTTTTTCTTGTTCTTGTTCATTATTATATGGTACTGACATACAAGTTAATGATCAATATCTGAAGAATAAATTAAAGTATAAATCTGGAAGGAATATTGAAAATAATTTGATAATACTGATTCACCCCCCCTCTCAGTATTATTTCCAACAAGATCAACACTCTTGGATGCAATACCATGGACCAAAACCATAGGATCAAAAACTATTGGACTAATACCATGAGCCAACCATGAAAGTGTGTGAACTTTTCTCTTCATGAAAGGAACTTTTCTCTGCATGAAAGTGCGTGAACTTTTCTCTACATGAAATAAACTTTTCTCTGCATAAAAGTGCGTGAACTTTTCTCTACATGAAATAAACTTTTCTCTGCATATAAGTGCGTGAACTTTTCTCTACATGGAATAAACTTTTCTCTGCATATAAGTGCGTGAACTTTTCTGCACTATAATTTATCATCTGAGATGAGTGGGTTGCCATCAAGTACAACATATGTATCATAATGCCAACAATTATTCATTCACTTTCCCTCTGTTAGCTGAATGAAAGATCCTTAATTGCCTTTCATTTCCTGACCTCCATTTCATCTTAAATTCCAGCTTTGAAAGTTGTTCCATGTGTAGCTATCCTACTCTGTATTCCTCTCTCTTACCAAAGAAAACACACCCAGCAATTCACATTAATTGACTCCATGCCCAATGGTCTGAACTTCTCACACTTTGCATGCCATCTCTATCTGAATCATCATCCATCCCACCAAACTTAAAACAAACTCATGCACATCATAACCAGCCTAAAATCACCCCAAAACAAAGCTAAATCATAAAGAGAGAGCCCTCTCTGATTGCAAGTAGGCTGGGACCTGCAGTCCAAAGATGGGTTTGTGGTTACCTCGGCCGTATTCCCTTAGGAGTCAAAGGGAACAACCTGAGTGATAACACTCTCTTTTCTATCCTTTTGTGAGCTGGTTTCATAACATTTGGTATCAGAGCTTTAGATTCTAGGGTTGAGCTGCACCAAATAGGTCATCATGGAATTTTTGTTATAAATATTTTTCTGAGACGTTTCAGAAGCTAAACAAAAAACCCATTTGTGCTGAAATCACTCTGAACCTTGGATCTGAATTTTAGATCTTGTCTCACTATATTTTTGGATATATGATCTAAGGAATTTAGGGTTTTTGCAAGCTCCAGAATTCTGTCTCAAACAGGTCATTGTGTAAGTTTCACTATAATTGTTTTTCTAAAATGGTGTACATGATGAAATTAAAACCCATTTGAGTCAACAACGTGGTGAAGGTTGGACCTGAATTTCAGATCTTTTCTTTTTATATTTTTGGAGATAACATCCAAGACATTTAAGTTTTCTGTAGGCTCCATAATTACATCCCAAATAGGTGATCTTGGGAAATTCCTCATAACTTTCCTTCTGAGAATCAGATTGAAGTTTCGTAAGAAGTTACAAAAGGACGACATCATGTAGTTATTTTTTTATCAACTTCAGGTGTGAAGGTAGAAATAGTGAAACACGACACATCATATAAGTTCGTGCTACTGAACTAGTTTGTAATTAGGTCATTGCAGGAGATTGGACATAAATCTTTCTTTGGGAATCCAATTGCGATCAAACTTATTGGGTTAGAAACAGGACTTAGAGGGCTATCATAGAATAAAATTTCAGAACTTAAAGATTTGAAATTACAGAGTTACAATTATTTCAATATCTATCCCCTAAAAACAAGAAAAAATGATATGAGGAAGTTTGATGGAAAGGATCTGGTAAATTGGATATTATAGATGGAGCAATATTTTGATCTACATGAGGTGCAACTATTACAAAAGGTACATATTGCATCTTTATATTTATAACCAAATCAATTTTTATGGTATGAAGGGATTTTCTTCTCATAAATTGCTTGTCATGTGGTCAATTTTCAAGGAGGACATAATAGCACATTATGAGGATACAAAGAGAAACACCTTCTTCAGCCAATTGATAAATAAAAATGGTTCAATGGCATAGCACATTGAGGACTTTCAAAAATTGAATATAAGAGTAAATGATATTCTATAGAAGCAAAGGATTGATGTCTTCATAGGGACTTTAAAGGATAACATTCAACATGAGGTTCATCATTGGGAACCTGATTCATTGGAGAAGGCATTCACGTTGGCAAGAAAATTTGAAAGCAAAATCATGTAAACAAGGAATATCATCACTCACACCTATAACTATGGAAGTTTTTTTCTCTCCTATCCTTCAATAACCCACAAGTTTTACGCCACAATAATTGGAAGAAAAAAGAGAAAAAGGGCTTTGTTACAATTGTGATAGAAAATACACTAAAAGTCATAAGTGTGATGAGAAGAAATTACTTTATATAGATTATGAAGAGGAGGAAGAAAAGGATCAAGAAAAATCAAAAGAAGAGGATATACACCACAAACCAACCCCAGAGAAAGCAGAAATGAATCCGACTATATCTTCTAAAGCATTGGCAAGAATTACCACTCCTCAAACTCTCAAGATAGAAGGACATATCAAGAAGAAAAAGGTTCAAGAAGTGAAAGATCATATCAAGAAAGAAGAAAAAAATCCGGCCATATCTTGTAATGCATTGGTTGGAATTACCACTCCTCAAACTATCAAGATAGAAGGACATATCAAGAAGAGAAATGATCAAGAAGTGAAAGATCACATCAAGCATCAAGAAATAAATCCGACCATATCTTGTAATTCATTGGAAGAAATTACCACTCCTCAAACTCTCAAGATAGAAGGACATATCAAGAACAAAAATATTCAAGCAGTGAAAGATCACATTAAGAATCAACAACAATTTCTCCAACTTTTAAAGGATAATGCTAGTTTGGTGCAAAATCGAATGAAACACAAGGAAAATCAACATCGCAGTGAAATAATGTTTTATGTAGGTGATTGGGTATTTTTACGACTACATCTCAAGCAAGCTATTTATAAGGAAATGTTGGCAACACTACATGCACTTAAGAAATGGTGACCTTACCTAATGGGAAGACACTTCAAGGTAAAAATGGATCATGATAGTCTTAAATACTTTTTAGAACAAATATTATCTTTAGAAGAACACAAAAAATGGGTCACAAATATGTTGGGTTATGACTTTGAAATTGTCTACAAAAAAGGGAAGCAAAATGTTCTTGCAGATGTACTCTCAAGAAAGGATGAGGACGTGGAAGCATTGTTTTGTGCCATTTCTATTATCCAACTAGATTGGATAAACGAAGCAAGGGATGAATGGAAGAAGGACGAAGAAGTGTGGCCACTCATTCGAAAGTTGTAGAAGATCCTAGTTCAAAAAATATTGCTAGAACTTGACGCGGAAGGAAAAATCATATTGGAGCTTGGAGAAGTCATAGAAGCAGGAACCTGACAACTATAAAATTGATCAATTTTAGAGTATCTCATCAAGTGGAAGAACTTACCCACCGAAGATTCCACATGGGAGGACAATAATTTTATACATAAGCATGAAGAACTTATCAAGCGTTGAGGAGAACACTTCTTGAAGGAGAGGGGCATGTTAGGTCCCTATACTACTAGTGTAACCCCTTATTGTTATTAGTAAAACCCCCTTATTATATTGTTGTACCCATGTAGTCCTCATATTGTTATTATTGTGCCCCATAGAAGCCCACTATCATTATTATTATGCCCTTACATTATTATTGTTATGTTGTCTCTGATTATATTATGACCCCTTAGACTCCTATATATAAAAAGGATGTATTTTCATTTGTATCATCCAAGAATTATTCATTTGTGTAATGTAAAGGAGGTTGCCCCTCGAAGAGGTTGAATTCTAAGGCATTTCTCTCTCTTTTCTATCTTTTTGTAAGTTTGATGATCATTGTAAGAATCATGGCATAACAAGACAATTTGTGATTATAAATACTCCACAAAAAAATGACATGGTTGAAAGGTTGAATAGATTAGTACAACAATTAGAAAGAGCAATGATAGATGAGAAAAATATGCCAAAAACATTTTGGGCTAAATTTGTTCATACAACTAATTATTTTGAAATAAAGCTCACTTCATGCTAAACAATGACAAGACCCGTTATGAACTATGGTATGGAAAACCAATAATTGTAAATCAATTCAAAGTCTTTAGTAGCAAGTGCGACATTAAAAATAATGATGACAATATTGGTAAGTTTGAAACAAGAGTTGATGAGGGAACATTTCTAGGATATTCAACTAAGAGCAAGGGTTATATATATTTTATAATAAAAGTTTAAGAAAAATAGTTGACAACATTGATGTAAGAGTGGGTGAATCCATTCCTCTCAAGCACGATAAACCAACATATATTAGCCTAAATGAATAGGATAGTAATGAAGATGATGATGAACAACTTGAATAAGAAGTCAATGAAGAGGTTGAAAGTTCCCACCCAAAATATCCCTCAAGGTATGTAATCATCCTTTGAATCATATTGTTGGTAATTTGGATGTAGGAGTCCAAACTATAAGAGTGATGAATCCCTCCAATCAAGCATATGTTGCAATGTTGTCTATGATTAAACCGAAAGGTTTCTCTTGGGAAAGCCAAGATAAACATTGGGTAAATGTTATGCATGAAGAAATAAATTAAATTGAGAAAAATAAAACTTGGAAATTGGTTCCAAGACTAGAAAACAAAAATGTCATTAGAGCCAAATGGACATTCAAGACTAAATTAAATAATGATGGACAAGTGGTGAGAAATAATGTCAGATTAGTATGTGTAGAAATTCCTTGTAGATTCAAACTGTAGATTTTAATATGCTAAAACAATTGACTTGAATATACTCTACTCATTAGAGGAAACAATAATTGATCAATGAAATCACGAAGCAGAAAAAGGAAGAATTCAATCACACATAACACAATAATTTTTTGAGGAAAGTCGTAGCTAAAAACCATTGCTATTTGTATATTGCATTAATTAGAAAATTTGAGAATATTACAATGCTTTACTCAATCTCGATAAAACTCCATACTATCACAATCTATCTCACTACTTCACAAACAAGCTCGAGCCAATGCTTATCCAAATATGATTCTTGCCAAGATATTATTTCCTTGCACATTTTCCTAGGGAATTAGCCCATATTTAATTGTGAAATTCCTCATCCATAACTGTGCAATCCATCAATAGACCTTCCTCTGGTTGCATGCACCGTTAGTTTAATTTAGATGATTTTACAACTGATAGTACACTATCCCTGAACTCTAATTTCAACTGGGTCTTTTTTTTATTTGACATGCATGAGTTAATTATGAGTGAATCAGTTAATTATGAGTGAATATTTAGTTTATTGGCTAAGCAGTGCTAGTTACACCCCACTACTACATGTTACACCCCACTATTGGATCTCCTACTATTTCCTCCATTAGTTGAAACTAGTTTAACTGACCTGAACTCAATTAGACTGAATTAAATAATTACAACTCAATATAAACGCAACTATTGCTCCTAATTGTAGGAATTGTAGGAGACACTCTACATGACACTAGTTAGACCCTCAACTTGAATTAACTGAGCTAACCATGTCAAGTTAACTTAGTTAACTATTACAAGTTGCCATGAGATGTGGAGTTACAATTTTATTCCCAAATTAATTCAAGGACAAATTAAATTGGGAAATTTCATGATGCTATTTTTAACATTTATTGTTTCTATTTTCAACAGTATACAAAGGCTATGCTCAAGTTGAAGGTTTAGATTTTGATGAAATTTTTTCTCCTATAACCAAATTAGAGGCTATCAAAATGTTTTTAGCATTTGACAATCACAAAAAGTTCAAGGTATATGAGATGGATGTGAAATCAAGTTTTTTGAATGGTGAGCTTATAAAAGAAGTTTACATTGAACAACCTGAAGGATTTCAACTATCAGAAAATATTGAGGGAGCGTGCATGTTAAAAAAGGCATTATATGGACCTAAGAAAACACCCAAAGCATGGTATTCCATATTAGATAAATATTTACTACAATGTGGATTTGAAAGAGGAACATTAGAAAACAACTTGTATATCAAATGTGATTATGAAAATATTTTAATTATTGCTTTTTATGTTGATGAAATTATTTTTGGTAGTGATGTAGATTCACTTAGTCAAGCGTTTGTAGTTGATATGTAGGTTGAATTTGAAATTTTGATTATTTCAGGACTTTCATTCTTTCTTGGCTTATAGATTACAAAATCAATATGAAGGATATTCATATCCCAAGGCAAGTACCTAAAAGAAGTGTTGAAAAAAATTGGAAAGAAATAATGCTCACTTGTTAGTGCTCCAATGGTCATTCTATGTAAGCTCGGCAAAGATGATCACTCACCTAAGCTGGATCAAATATTGTATAGGTCAATAATAGGAAACCTGTTATATTTAATAGTTGTTAGACTAAACATTATGCAAGTTGTTAGTGTTGTTTCCAGATATCAATCAACTCCCAAACAAACTCATCTCTTAGTAGCCAAAATAATATTCAGATACTTGAGAGCTATAATGGATTATGGGTTATGGGATCCACAATGTAAAAAATTCTCACTAACTGCATAAATAGATGTTGATTGGGCTAGAAATTTGGAGATATTAAAAGTTCAAATGAAGGTGATTTCTTTCTTGGAGAAGCCTAGTGGCTTCATTGAGAAAGAAGAAAACATTTATCTCTCATTCTATTGTAGAAGCTTAGTACATTGCAACAACATGTAGTCGCACTCAGATTTTGTGGTTGAAGAAAAACTTATAGAATATGAAAATAAATTATGCAGATCCTATTCCTATTATTTGTGACAAAAATAGTGCTATCACCATATCTAAGAATCCTATTTTCCTTTGTAAAACTAAGCATACTCCCATAAAGTACCACTTTCTCAAAGAATGGTTTGCTAATCAGATTGTGAGGCTCGAATGTATTTCCACAAAATAAAAAGTAGTTGACATCTTCACTAAAACTCTTTCTTAAGAACCTTTTGAGTATTTAAGGAAAAAACTAGGAGTAATTTCTCTCTCCTCTCTTAACTAGTTTTTTTCACAAGAAAAGAGGGATTTGTCGAAATAAGTGCAAGGATATCTGAATAATAGAGATCAAGGTTAGGAGCTGACAAGGGCACAATAGTAGAATAAACTTAGAGGGAGTTCCTAAACCCCTTGAAATTGATGTCAAAGGGGGAGAATGAGAAAACATTGGCATGATGAGATGCTTTGTGGTTATTGGTATAAATATATTTCGAGGGAGATGATACAATTGGTTTGTCAGAAGCTTAGGGGGGTAGTGAACAAATCAGTAACATTAGAAAGTGTACAATCAATAACACGATTAGTGTGGCCAATTGATGGAGTTTCCATCAATGACCTAAAATGTTTGGTATTGTTCCCATCAATTCCAAAGAGGGATATTATTGAGAAAAGTGTTTTCATTAATGTTTTATTCATTGATGTTGAGTAAACAAGTGAATACAAGCTCAGGCGGATTTTTTTAATTATCATTACCAATGAGATGTAGCCTATCATTGAAGGCATTTTATCTACAAGTAAATTGTCCAAAAGCACATGCAAAGTGTTTAGTTGGATAGCCCTCTCAAATACATTTCCAAAAGTACATGGAGGTAAAACTCTCAAGGATTGATGAGAAAAATTTCTTAGAAGTAAAGATAGTTTATAATGACTAAGATATCTAGAATATCGAGACTCATTAAGACATCTGGAATTTTGAAGAAGTTTGGGACATCTAAAATTTTGAAGAAATATAGAACATCTAGGGGTCTATATGAAGAGGAAAGTTTTAAAAGAACTAGATCTAGATCAAAGGAAGCACTAGAAGTATCAATATTTTGGTTAACACAGTTCTACACAAAGGAGAAATCTGAGGCATCCAGGTATTGAAAGTTTTAACAATGTGAAAATTTTAAAAAGATCCATATATGGATATGTCTTCAAGCATAGGCTATAGTTCCAAGTTTTGTTAATGATTCTGCACTCAAAAGTTGAATTTGAGCATCCAACCCTCTCGAGATTTAGAAAAAGGGTAACATTGAAAATCACCTATATGCTAGAATTTATTTCATGCTAGAATAGGTGGCAGTAGTGACACATGGCATAATGTGAATAGATGATGAAGATGATGTGAATGTTAATTTGGGTAGGTGACATGGAAATATAATTGGTTGTGAGAAGCATATTAGGGTATCCGGGCCTTCGATCACGGAGCAGTTATGCCATTTTTCTAAAATTCTGATATCTAAATATCTCCATAATTAAATAGGTTATGTACCTAAACTGATATGGAAGTATAGATAGGATAACATATGGTTCCAGTTGGTGATGTCATGATATGCATATAACATGGTACAATTTCAACGTGGCACGTGGCAAGTAAATTTGGCCCTTTTAGGTGGCTAAGTGGGCTATTTCTAGGTGACATGTGGCACCATTCCAAGGATTCCACATGGTAGTATGAAAATAGGAGATGAATTGAAGATGACATGGGTGGTAGGTAGACTCTAACATGGACAAATAAATGTGACAAGGTTCAAGGTTCAAGTCTTTGGCTCTAGTTTTATGTGCACAAAATGCCAAATTATGGATTCCACCTCCTTTAAACATTGAGAATAAATGTAGGCCATTGGATCTAGGTGATTAATGATATGTTTGTGGCATTATTTGAGGGAGATGCATGGAATTTAGATGCAAATATGATAAATTGCAGACCACCCCCCTTCATTAATAGTCAATCAAGCGAGGGGGCTCACAATGATCCTCGATCATTGATCAAGCAAAGGTAAAAATAATCAATGGTCTATTGATGTAGAAGGTGTGAGTGACTATTCAAGGTAGAGGTGGTGCTGACAAGGATGTTTAATGTTGAATTAATGATATGATGTGGAGAATACGGGTCACAGTTCACACCTTTCTTGGTTTCGAGATAACAGTGCATCCAAATCATCTGGTTATAATATGATTCAAGAATTTGTATGTACAATCCAAAATTAAAATGAAATAGATATTGGATAATAGGAATAACACCTATTGAGTTAAGCTATGAGTTCTAGCCCATGGTCCTATGGAAAAGGAGCTAATGTATGGGGCTATAGAATTTTGCATTTTGAACAAATTTGACATTTCAATAAATTTATTTTTCTGGAAATTTTGAATTTGAGTTCCAAATTAAAAAAGAAAAATTGTATTCCAAATACCAAAATTAGATAGACAAGTTGAACAATAAAAAATTATGCTTGTGTGTAGAAAAACAACATGCAAGCAGTGTATTGGCTCACTAAGATGTCTTTTTGCAGGCAATCTTAATCCATACATTAGTTATCAACCCAGGGTAAGTCTTTCTATTTCAAGAGTGCCAACATACTATGTGCAGTGAAGTTAGAGGTTATCTAATGGTGAATCATTGCAATCAAATTCCAATTCGTCAATCCAATTCACGCAACTCTGCAAAGAAACTATTTATGAAAGGAATGCTCAAAACACCCTATGTAATTCTATACAACTTGTTCTGAAACCAGTTGGAACTTGAATGCAAATGAGAATTACACAGAGACTTACTCAAATAAGCTTGAGACTAATCACACTTTAACCAAATAAAGAAATTATGGTTATCAAATGACACTAATACTCAAATCGATCTGTATTATTAAATAGAAACAACAATCGGCAATTGAATAGCAATCAGTAAGTGAATAGAAACAGCTATAGAAGATTCCTAAATGATAAACATTCTATATTGAAATACGTAGAAGTTACTCAGTCTTGTCTCTCAAGATATATGATAAAATTCATTCAATCTGAACATAAATCAATCATACATTCACTCATTCCAATCAAAGCTCTTACTTAAGTTTATCTAACAATTTTAGTATAAAGCTAAGTGAACATCAATATAGATCAATGTCACCAATCTTCAAGATAAGAAAAAGAACTAAACATTAAATCAAATACAAGGACTGAATGTAAACTATAACACAAAGGAGCAGTAGAACTTCTTTGGACTACACCCAGAGTTGCCAGAAGCCTCTTATTAATAAAAGCTCAGAATACGAAAATGTATCAAGTGCAACCTTCTTTCATTAACTTCAAAGTAACATCTCACACAGTCACTGAATCAACAAAATTTTTACTTCAAAGAGAATAATTATATATCAAAAGTCTGAATTGTCATCTAGTTTCCTTTCAGCCTTATATAACATAAAAGGGAAACTTGGATAATTTCGCAATATAAAATATGATTATATGATAAAATAGGAGTACTCGATCTAAACTTCTACTTCCTTGTCTGCCCCAGACGTCATGGCCTTTCCCCTTTTACGGCCTCGTGCTATACTACCAACTAAACAAGTTCTACCCAATTGCATCTCTGCATACAAAGATAGCAAAGAATTAGTTTTTCGTACTAAATTCACCTATTCTATCATCGACTAGTTTCTTCCAACTTTGACTAATATTTTCCTCATTTTATTATATCAATAGAGATAATATTATAAGGATGATCGATAAATGAAGCATTAAGTGAAGAGAAATCATACCTTTTTCTCGTCCCAACATACTCCCCAGTTTACCTTGTTGCACGTCCTCATGCAAGAGTATAGTTTAGATGCAACTAGGTGAGGGAATAAGTAGGGTATACTTCTTCCCTATAATTCCTAAAACAATTCTCTTGCTTGAGGACAACAAAAGCCTAGGTTACCTCACGATCTTTTAAGTTATAATCACTATGGTATTGCTCAGGAGAGTACCATATGATTTGTGTTCTGTAGCGGCATCCTATCCAGTCTGGTCCCAATGTTAAAATCATATTTCTATATTTGAAAAATGGGAAGAAGAAACTTGGAAGTTACGGTATCTGAATGGCTCCTGGCTCCTCATGGTGTTACTAGAAACTTCCCATCTTTGCTTGGATGCAGCTAAGGCTTCTTCTTTAATATCCTGGAAGTATTCCTTTCTGGCCTGAATGATATCAGTATGGATTGGCCCCAATTTTCCTACGACCCCATTTTTCCTCATTAACTGCTTATGCCGGATAGATAGGAGCAGTGGTTGTGTAGGTTCTCCTCTGACCCATAGGTCAATT
>Ga0115844_100329_pt1 | contig 13101 bp, 11 predicted proteins | sample InSIn1gowninarea_FD_83858 | JGI IMG/M metagenome (GOLD analysis project Ga0115844, IMG submission 83858) | reverse complement strand
TTATTTTGTAAAAATTTACCAAGTGACAATTTTTTTATGAGAGAAAAGCCATTGTTACCATACAAATAGATTCGGTTCCAAATATAAAGTGAGAATGTGTACATTTTGTGTGTTTTTCACATTATGGAGATCAAAATATTGCTCCATCTGTAGTATTTGTGTTACGGGATCCTTGCCATCAAACTCCTTCATATCAATATTTGGGACATGCCGAGTCTTCAATTCAACGTTAGAGTCTATGAAATCATGACTAACATTTTTTTTTCTCATCATGAGTTTCCTCTACTACCTTTTCTCCATTAGGAAGCATTTCTCGTAGCAACTTTTCCAAACTTCCGTTCAAACCTTCCATGTATTTCTTCAAATATTCAATGTTTACTTCTATACTATCCATCGTAGCTTCCACGCCATCCATCTTAGCTTCCATACCATTCATCTTATCTTCCACACCTTTCTTTATATCATCCATCTTAGCTTCTGTTACTTTTTGTGAGAGTGAAATTTGTTGCACTTGGCCTCGTAATTTTGATATATCATGTTGCATTTATTCCTCTTCTTCATGATTCATGCTAGAGATTTCAGGTTGCTTACTAGGTGTTTCCTTTTTCTTTATCAGGGGCATAAATTAATGATAAATATGTTTCATTGTGCCCTTTGAGTCACTTCAAGCAATTTTTTTCAAACCAAACTTATGAAATTTTTTTAAAAAGACTACACACTTTTTTCTCTTTGTAGGAGCACACTATTGAATATGTTGTATATATGTAATTTTAGATCTCCACAGTATGAAATTTTTTATTGTGATAACCCTCTACATCCTATTTCCAAACGACTAAGTTTGATCCAGATTGGATTCTCCAAGAAATAGTTATGTCAAATCTCCCATGATGACTTGATTATAGATTGGTTCAGTAGAGCGAAATTTTACAAAGTTCCATGTGTCACTATTTTTAGCTTCATACCTAAACACAATACATAGAAAATTATTTTCCATCCTCTTTTTGCAACTGTTTATGAAATTTCAGTCCAATTCTCAGAGAAAACATTATAACAATTTTCCCAAGGTGACCTTTTTGAGATCGAATTCTGGAGCCTGCAAAAACCCTAAATTCCTCAGTTCATATCTCCGAAACTATAGCAAGACAAGATCTAAAATTAGGTTCCAAGGTTCATCATGATTTTAGGTCAAATGGGTTTAAATTTCAGCTTCTTAAGCTTTGTAGAAAAAAACTTATAGCGAAAATACCACGATGGCCTGTTTGAAGCAATGAAACCCCAGAATCCAAAGCTCTGATTCCAATTGTTATGCAACCAGCTCATAAAATAAAAGAATGAGATAGATCAAAGAATTCAAAAATAGCCTCTTCTAGGGGGAAGCCTCCTTTATATTACACAAATGAACAATTATTGGATGATAGAAATGATAATACCTCCTTTCTATCTATAGGAGTCTAAGGTTTCACAACATAATCAAAGTCGACATAATAATAATAATGTAAGGGCACAACAATAACAATAGTGGGATTCTATGGGACACAATAATAATAATATCGGGAAACTAAGGGCATAACAATAACAATAAGGGGCTACAATGACAATAATAATAAGGGAATATGCTAGTATTATAGGGACCTAATAGATACTCTTCCCAATATTTAAAGCATGATAGGACAAGGAGTTATTCAAAAGAAACATATGTTCATTGTTCTATACTTCACACACACACACACACACACATATAGTGTTTTCCCCCTCCATATTTATGATGTTGGTCAAAATTTTATAGCAAAGGTATCAAATCAACAGAGGCTATAAACTACAACTATGTCATTTGATGTAAATATAATTCCATAACATTCCAGAAAAATACCCTAAATTTTAACATGCGTTTACTTATTGTGTAAACTTATCTCAAGTCTTTTAGATGCTATATTATTTTCAATTAGTTAGATTTCTATTGTCATTTTTCTTTGAGTCACTTCAAGCCTTTTCAGTTATAGGATCGTTATAAAATAACACTTAGCAAATCATTCTAGGATACTGAATCCTTGAGCCCTTTTCCCACACAAGGGGAAATAATTTCCTAAGCTACCTAGATTCCTTTACCATTTTCATATTCTGATTCTAATCTTTCCTACTTGTACTTACAAAATTTTAACTTAATGTAGGTACCTTCTCTAGATCACTGCATTATTATTCAGATGTGCATTCACATTTATTTAATATTTGGGAAGAGTCCAAATACAATTACCATGCTCTTAAGTTTACTGATTACTTAATTTCTTTTTTCACAACTTATCTTTATTTGCAACTTTTCAATTACCACTCACATTATAAATTTCCATACTAATAGTTGTGTCCACTACTTTACTATGATAACCATTCTCTTATGGCTCTCTTTTCAAAGGATTTCCTGTGTAGAGGTTCATTATCTCCTTTATCAGTTTGGGTTTTATTTCCATTATTGGCATAGAATTCTTATCTTTTACTTTCATTGCTAGCATTAGCTATTACATCAAACAAAGGAATTCCAAATATCCCCGTCATGGACTCATATTTTGTTATCAAGGACATTCTATGTCTTCCTTCAACTTGAACAAGAATTATCCTTAATTTTCCTTGACCAACTTATTTAGGTATTCTTGCATACCCTACACTTTTCTTTATGTATAATAGCATTTCTTAGGCTCTTTCTTTTTTGGTGATGCATTTATCACGTTGAGTGTTTTTTTTTCAATATTCAAATGGATCCAAACTAACCTATACAGATTCAATCCTTACTTCCTAATTTCAAGTTGTCTTTAGGCTGCTGGGGTATACCCAGCTCGGCCTAGAGGCTAGGATAAACACTTACAATGTTCAATATTCCATTATCCCAATTAACATATTTTATTTGATTAGTTATGTCCATGAATAAATATTTTCCTGGTACCATATTATTTTTGTTTCTGGTTTAGTATAGCCATTGTTTCCACATTTTTGGACAAGGTTCTCTATCTTATATAATGATGGTTTCCTTTCCCTTAATATTCTCTGTACATGTTTTAATGTAGATAATATAGTCATGCTTTCGTTACTGTGCATGCTAGTTCCCTTGGTAAGCAATTAATCCTTATGTCACTCCTTACTATTTTGATACTATAATTTTTTTATAATGCTGCTATAGCTATAGGTGCAATATATTGTAGGTAGACATTAAATGTTTCTTACTTGATATCAATAACATTTGACCTCTTGTATACCCGACTCTTAATTAATCTCTCAAAAATATTGTTCTTTATAAATATCACTCTTATAAGCTATTTATTGAAATAATCAGAATATTTTCAAAACTATTAACAATAGTCATCCTACTGATAACCCCCACAAATTTATGGATAATTATCCAAATCAATTATGGAATGTGTTTTACTAAATTATCAAAATAAATCTTTCAACAGTTTCTTGTTCACTTATGTGCTCAACAGGACAATCCTTGTAGATAAAGTGGGAAAAGGAGTCTTAGTGACAAGTCAATCAATACTTGGACAATGAATATTTTTTGTAATTAAGATCAATTAATGGAATTACTTTAGTACACTCCCAACATAAATTTTCTCTCCTCCTATCATTAATTAGGCCACAATGTTGAACCCTTCAACTTTGATACCACTTGTAACATCTTCTCTATCTTAACTTACCAGAACAAAATAATCTATTTACTTTTAACCTGAATTCAACATATTCTCACCCTCATGAGTTTTATAATTAATTTATCTAACTATGAATGTTTAGACACTTCGGAACAATTTCTAAACATATATTTATGATTCTTTGTTCTTATTTAGCGTATGCAACAAGTTCAACCACTCTTGTAAAATTATTACTTCATGAGGTGTAGGCACACATATCATCCTAGGCATATTCCTAGCGTATTTCATATGGTTCATTGTGATAATTATATATATAATGTGGCTGGCGTTTTTCCGTAAGGGATATATCTTTAAAAAAGTATTTTGCAAGTTTAAGCCCGTAATATTGTTATGGTATTGGATGTTATAATATGAATTATTTGACTCAGCTCGCGAGTGGACCAACGAACTCCTGCTTGTCAAGTTGTCTATATTAAGTGTGACTAATGTAGTACTATTCTCAATCCAACGGTGTGGATTATAAAGTTGACTTGGACGGTGTAGATGAGAGGAGGGGTTACGAAAGTAACTACCTTCTGGCACCGCCTAAGTTCATTTGAAATCTTCACTTCAGAGGAAAATCCTCTACAGTTGTAATCTTTCCTGAAGGTTTGGGCCATGGGAAACATTCAGGTAAGCTTGCAATTATATTCATGGAAAGACTCATTAAACTATTCCCTTCATTATTGGCATACCTACCTACTGAAACCTTGTCAAATTTTCATCACGTAGAGTAATGTCTCACTAGGAGTTACTAAGTTTAGAAGAAAAACTATACTTCGTGATCCATTATTATTACTTCTAGGTTATCTAGGAAATCTCTTGGGATCCCTCTTGTAGGATTTCTATAGTGAGATGTTCAAGCCACTTGCAGGTATTGACTCTCATAATTTTCCATTTCCTTAGATTAAGAGTTCTCTGAATTTTCCTAAGATTTTTCTAATACAATCATTGTTCTATGTTCAAGGTATTCTTAGGTAAACCCTCTTGATGTTGAGAATGTTTTTGGAAATTCCTCTGAGGATGCAAACAATGTGACGAGTTTACCAACTCTAACATGGTTATGACTATATTTCAAGGCACAATATTCATTGCCTTCTATGGGAGTAACTTCAAAGGGGTTCAAAGTTATTATCCCTCTGTCCAAAGGGTTTACAATCAACAATGTCTAGCCTGTAGGATATATGAACATCCTATGAGATTATCTGGTTATTCTAGTCTTCAAGGATGAGGGTTTCAATCTCAATTATTTTCCAGTTTTTTATGAGGAACTACTTGTGTTATTCAGTACTCAAATCATTTAGTTATAGATTGAATCTTTCGGTCACCTGTTAACAGGGTTTCTCCATGGTTTTTCCACATATATATTTTTTCTTTTAGTAAATTGTTTCATTCTTAGCATTTCATGCCCCTTCAGTGTGTGGTCAAATATTGACTTCAAATCGTGCATAGTTGTTTCACTGGTTAGAATTCTCTTAGAGGCGGGATAACTATGTCATTTTGAGGGTTTCTCCTTTCTTTTTAACAATCCTACTACCCAAAATCTAGGTTCTCACGAGGTTCCTTCTATTATATTTATTGTGGAGGGTTCTTTAATTATACTCTGAAACCCAGTTCATCCTTTGCTGAGATTGTTAGGGTTTCATACCTTTTCTAGTTGGTTTATTTTCAAGCATCATTATTCTAAAAGTTTTGTTACATATATTAATTGATTTCCATTTACATATTATTGCCATTAAGACCTGTGTCGACCACTTAATACAAATTACTTGTATATTTATTTCAACATGTTGGTAACAAGACTCGAAATTTTATAATAAATTTTGTGAACATGCCTTGATGCTTTATTACAATCGTCTACTTAAAATTATTATGTTGCTTTGGAGCAAAACGAGGTTGTATATGTTATGGCTTTCGTAGATTTTACAGTTTTATTTTCCTTATTTCTTAGAAACTGATACACTAGTTCGAGTCCAATTAATAGTGTTATTTATTATAGGTACATGTATGATTAGTAGTTTTACTTCACCCATAATCTACATAATGACTTGTCCATTTAAGATATTGATTCCACGAAGAACAAGGTTGTATATGGAATGGGGATTTCTCCTCAATTTCTAATAAATTCAGCTTCACTGGAAGCTAACCCCAATCCCACACAACACCATGTTATAATTTATCCATTCTACATTCTTCAATATTCTTTTAGACCAGTATAAAAAACTTCTAGTATCAATCTCCAGAGTACACTACCTAGTTCTGTGAGCATATTTTCAATCACAATATACACAATAGCTTTACGCTTTTGTAAAAATGCTACAGGTTAAGTCCAATTTTCTTTCCACAGTAATAAACATAGTAATGAACACATTACCAAACAGAAAGATAAATTTATCTTAACACTTATTTGTGTTTCTATTCCTTCTTACTTGAGTCCGCCACATTCCACAGAAATAAGTTACATAAATAATTTCTAGAAGTATATTAGATAAATTCATAGAAATTCTTTCCATCCTACACAGAAATACTTATCTATAAAAGGCTAGTTAGGTTTCCATCGAAAATTACTAAGGAAAGGAGAATTCTCCTCCCAACCATTGAGACTAGTATCAACTCTACCACCCCCCTTGAGTCGATTTCTCCTTCAGGGCAATGTTTCTTGGATAGAGACTGAATCAAGTCTGCGCAGAAATTCCCCTCACCGTAGGAAACTCAAGAATTTATGTTTAGAGTTTTCACAGACTCTCAAGCCTACACATAAATTCCAATGGTCATAACCACCTCAAAACTTTCTATATGGAAACTTCCTACCTTACCTCAACAATGTCCTATCTTGGTAATAAGTTTCCTTCTCCTATTTCTTGATTGCCTCAGGTTCCTCTCCACCCTCTTCTCTCTCTCTTTTCCCAACTAAGATATTTATCTCTAGGGAGAGGAGTATTTGTCCATTAACTGCCTAATGGGTAGATACTCATTTATCATTTTCACATTCCTGTATTTCCTTGGCTAACCATAACTGATCATGTTAATTTAATAATTTAAGATATTCATTTCTAACATTATATCAGGCCTTCTTTGGCTTGCAGTCTGCCAACTACCTTTCAGTAAAATTAAAGTAGAATATTTACTTCCTCATCGAGGGGTATTACATCTTCCCCCCCTTGAGCAAAACATCGTCCTTGGTGTTTCCTTGCCCTTAAGACTGGTTGATATATGCCTTACGCATAAAATATTTAACAATTTTTTCCATTCAAGTGCTTTTTTCGCACGATAATCTTAGTGACAACCTTCTTCTTGGACCACTTATGGCATAATTTTTCTTTGAGGAATAATTCGACCCAACACTTCACCTGGTTCAACATAAAACCACAATCATTATGGCAATAATTAATTTGAAACATACATTATTTAAGGGTATATATTCATACATGTCAAACTTTATTACAAATATTATCAGTTGTTCAAATGTACCTAGTAAGGATCACCAACTTGCATCACAACCCAATCAAGGTCAGTGGTTTTCACACAATAGGAGTTAGTAGCATCTTTGTAGAATCCTTTGTTAAAGACAACACATATTTTTTTTGTACTGACCTACTTGGTAATAGTCTTTCAAAAATCATTTGTTGTCTTTTTCCTTTATGAAATATTGCAAATAGCGCATTATCATATTAAGTGGTAGTATTAAATTTCCAAGCAAAGTTTAGGATTTTTTTTTAACTATTGTTACTTAATTTTTCCAAGCAATAGTAGTTAGGCCCATGGTTCCTTACTACTTCCCTTCTCACCCACCAAGAATTCACTTGTGGTATTTCTCATTTTGGCCCTTTTATTATCCTACATTACATGTTATTGATGCAAGTTACACAAAATTTTTACTTCTTTGTACAGTCATAAGACTTCCTTCTCTTATGTTCATATGCATATCGATTCTATCCCCTCATTATGTTACGTATTACCATTATTTTCTTATATATTAGGTCATATCATGTTATTTATTTGGTCTAACACATATTACTTTAGTACCATTGACATGTGAGGTCTGGCGGAATATTAATAATCAGTAGTTTTGTCTCATTATGGGAAATAATCAGTTATCCTACGAGACCCTTCCCTTAGTAACCATATTTATTTTCTCTATCTTGGCTTATTTTCAGGGGAAATGCTTCTTACTTGATTTTCATGACGACTCACAATTCGATGATCGGTTCTTTAGACATTGGCATAACATCGTGATATAAGAAATACCACAACAAATCATTACTAACATTCTAAGAAAATAAGTACAAGTGACTAGATATTGTCTTTGTCCTTAGTTCAAATGAACTTGGACCTAATAAAATTAATTATTCTCCAGTATTGCATGTAGAAATTTCAATCCAAGTTTTTATGATACACTTATCTCTTAAATGTTTTTTTTACCTAGTGATGATCGAGACATAGATTATTTTTGAAAATAGGTGTGTCGGCTCTCATTTGGAAGAAAAATGGATACTGACACTACCATCTATTGGGTAAGAAATTGCTTCATACATTCCATTAAAGAAATGTTGTATTAATTTGGACAATGCAGATTCGAGCTCTGCTTGCAATCAATTTTGCAATATTCATGATGCATTTGGAAACCATTCCATCACCGAGATGGATATCAATCCTATAAGAAGTAAAATTACCTCATTTAGTTTTAGTTGTTGAATATATATATATATATATAGATATTCCATTTCTTTATTTCTCTTTTCTCAATACCACAAGGATTTAAAAGCATAGGAGAATATCATCAAAGTCACCAAGGTTCTCAAGAGTACTCTGCTAACCTGCCTCACTGATAAGTTCCTCTTAATATTCATTTTGGTGTTTATGTCTTTTTGTCCCATAACCATTAATTAAGGTATCTAGGAAGTCCTTCTTCCTTCAATACATCATCTTCATGTGCTATCTTATCATGGTAATTTGTTAGCAAAATTTGTTCTAGTCATTTATTAGCATTTAACTTTCTATTTTGTTAATATTAAATGCCATTTCCTTTGTTATATTCCTCAACTATCTAGTATTTCTAGTTATCATTTTACTTGGATACTGTTATGCAACCAGCTCACAAAATAGAAGAATGAGATAGATCAACGACTTCAAAACTAGCCTCTTTGAGGTGGAAACCTCCTTTATATTACACAAATGAACATTTCTTGGATGATAAAATGACAAGACCTACTTTCTATATACAGGAGTCTAAGGGATCACAATACAATCAAAGTTGACATAACAATAATAATGTAAGGGCACAACAATAACAATAGTGGGCTTCTACGGGGCACAATAATAACAATATGGGGACAACATGGGCACAAAAATAACGATAAGGGTCTAGAATTAAAATAATAATAAGAAGGGAATTCACTAGTATTATAGGGAGCTAACATGTCCCTCTATTCAAAATAGTGTTGTCCTCAACGCTTGAGTAGTTATAGATGCTTCTGTATAAAATTATCATACTCCCATGTGGAATCTTTAGCGGGTAAGCTCTTCCACTTAATGAGATACTCTAAAATTGATTGACTTTGTACTTGTCAAGTTCTTGTTTCAGTGACTGCTCCAGGTTCCAATATGATTTTTCCTTCCTCGTCAGTTTTTGGCAATATTGTTTGAATTGGGAGCTTGTCACCTATAACCTTATTTAATCATGAAACATGAAAAATTGGCACACTCGGGAAGATGCAAGAAGTTTCAATTTATATGCCATAGTACCAATCTTTTGCAACAACTTGTACGACCCATAATACTTTGGTGATAATTCATTATCCTTCTTAGCTTGCTTGAGGGACATTTGTTTGTATGGTTGTAGTCATAGAAATACCTAATCACCTACATCAAAATTTCTTTCGTTGCGATGTTGACCTACCTGTTGTTTCATTCTATTCTGCGCTAAAGTCAGGTTATCCTTTAAGAGTTTGAGAACTTTTTGTTGATGCTCAAAGTGATCTTCGACTTCTTGAACCTTAGAATTTTCTCTTAAATATGATGTGACGGATGGTGGATGATATCCATAAAGTGCCATAAATGGGGTCATTTTTGCTGTAGTATGTAAGGAAGTGTTATACCAACATTCAGCTAGAGTAAACCATTTGACCCATTGTGTCTATTTATCAGATACCAAGAAATGAAGATATCCTTCCAAACATTTTTTCACTATCTCAGTTTTCACATTAGATTGAGAATGATAAGATGATCTATGAGCTAACTAAGTACCGAGATAAGAAAATAATTTTGTGCAAAAATTTCTAGTGAAAATAAGATCATTGTCGCTTACAATAATCTTTGGGTTTCCATGAAGATTTTGAATTGTTTCGATAAATGCACTATAAACTATATTGGCTTTAAATGGATGAGATAATGCACAAAAGTGTGCATACTTGGTAAGTCTATCAACTACCACCATGATGAAAATATTTCCTTTAGACTTGGGTAAACCTGTGATAAAGTCCATTTAAACCCCCTCAAAACATTGACTTGGAATGGATAAAGGTTATAATAGACCTGGGCTCTTAATTGTCTCAAAATTATTTTGTTGGGAAACCAAAATTTCCGCCACTATCTTTTGAATATCAGATTTATGGTCATCCCAAAAAAATTCCTTCTTAACCCTGTGGTAAGTTTTCAAAAATCTTCAATGCCCTCCTAAGGGACAGGTGTGCAATTCTAGAAGAATCTTTTGTTTGAGTTGGGAATTCTTACAGAGGTATGAGAAATATATGTACAATAATGAATCATTTTTCCACCTAAATGTATCAGATCTATTGGGATCTTCCGGCAACTTTTGAATGAATTCCCACACTTCTTCTTCATTCTTCAATTCATCCCTTGATTCATTTATCCAATCTGGTTGGATAATAGAAATGACATAAAGCACTGCTTCCACATCTTCATCCTTTCTTGAAAGTGCATCTACAACAACATTTTTCTTCCCTTTTTTGTACATGATTTCAAATTCATATCCCAACATCTTTGTGACCATTTTTCTTCTCTTCTGAAGATAATCTTTGTTCTAAAAACTATTTAAGACTATCATCATCCGTTTTTACCTTGAAGTGTATTCTCATTAGGTAGGGTTGTCATTTCTTAAGTGCATGTAGCATTTTCCACATTTCCTTCTTACAAATAGCTTTGTGTAAATAATTTCCTTCGATTGGACGAATTTCAAAAGAAATGGGTCTTTCTTCTTGCAACACCAATTCCATTTCTTGAGGCATCACATTCTACAATAAAGGTTTTTGTGAAATCTAGCATAGCTAAGACCGGTTCATGTGACATTTCCTCTTTAAGATGTTCAAACGCTTTTGGTACTTCTGGAGTCCAAGAAAATGCATCTTTCTTTAGTAATGTTGTTAGAGGTGCTCCTATTCTCCATAAATTCTTGAAAAACCTGCGATAATACCCTATCAACCCAAGAAATCCTCACCAATGCTTTATGGATGTGGGGATTTTCCATTCCTTAATGGCTTTAATTTTTCTAGGGTCTACCTTAACACCTTCATGAGATACAATATGACCCAAATATTCCACCTCTTGTACTCCAAAGAAAAAATTGGAGGTTTTTTCATATAATTGTTTCTCCTCTAGTAGTTTGAGCACTCTATCAATATGTTGAACATGATCCTTTCAAGACTTGTTTTAGATTAGTATATCATCAAAAAATACTAACACAAGTTTTCTAAGGAAGGGTTTGAAAATGGAATTCATCAAACCTTGAAATGTAGAAGGTGCATTGGTAAGGCCAAAAGGCATGACCAAAAATTCATAATGACCCTCATTAGTTCTAAATGTTGTTTTCAGAATCTCTTCAATCTTCATTCTAATTTGATGATATCCTGAACGAAGGTCCAACTTGGTGAAGTAAATTACTCCATGCAATTCATCAAATAATTCATCAATGATAGGAATGGGATATTTATCTTTAATAGTGAGCTTGTTGAGTTCCCTATATTCTGGACACATGCGCCAAGATCCATCCTTCTTGTGCACCAATAATACTCAAGCAGAGAAAGAACTTTGACTAGGTTGAATTATACCAACCTCTAGCATTTCTACAACCATAATTCAATTTCACTCTTTTGGGGATAGGGATATATATAAGGCTTGATGTTTGGAGGAACACCTCCTAGAATCAAATGAATAGCATGATCATGATCACGAATAGGTGGGAATCCTTTGAGATTCTCAAATTCCCTGGAATGATTGTCCAAGACATTTTGGAGATTGTGGCAACCTCTGATGAACATAATTGTGTGATTACACCATGTTGTTCTTTCTTTAGAAGCTTTGTCATGTCATTAGAGTTTATTACCTTTCCTGGTTTCACTGTGATACCCCTTAATTCAACTTTCTTTCTTTCTGAAAAATCTTTCAAGAAAATTTCTTGAAAATTAAAGTTATTATACCCAAAGATTGTAGCCATTAGACTCCTAGTACAACATCAACACCTCCCATTGGAATGGAAAGCATTGGACTATTCAACACATATTCTCCCATGGATAGCTTGACATTATGACACTTTCTAGACCAATTTATGGTTCCTCCATTTGCAACCATCACTTAACACTTTTGTGTTGGATATAGGAAGCAATTCAATTCCTTCGCTATATTACAATGAATAAAATTATGGACACTCCTCGAATCAATCAACATTATTACATCTTTCTTCTTGATGTGTCCTTATATCTTGATAGTTTCAGAAGTGGTAATTCCGACCAATGCATTACAAGATATTTTCATATTCATTTCTTCTTTCTATAGGGTTTCTTCCTGGTGTGTATCCTCTTATTTTGATGTTTCTTGTTCCTTTTCTTCTTCCTCTTTGCAATCTATGTAAAATAATTTCTTCTCAACACACTTATGACCTTTAGTGTATTTTCTATCATAACTATAACAAAGTTCTTTTGCTCTTTTTTCTTCCAATTATTGTGGTTTCAACCTTGTAGGTTATGGAAGGCTATGGGAAACAACACTTTCATATTTGTAGTTGTGATTGGTAGGCTTCCTTGTTGCCATATTTTTTCTTTCAATTTTTTTTGCCAACCTGAATGCCTTCTCCAATGAATTAGGTTCACAAAGGTGAACCTCATGTTGAATGTTATCCTTTAAAATCCCTATGAACACATCAATCCTATCCTATTATGGAATATATTTTACCCTTATATTCAATTTTTGGAAGTCCTTAATGTGCTCCACCATTGAACCCTTTTGTTTCAGATTTATCAATTGGCTAAAAAATGGGTTTCTTTTTGTATCTTCATAATGTGCTATCATTTATTTTGTAAAAATTTACCAAGTGACAATTTTTTTATGAGAGAAAAGCCATTGTTACCATACAAATAGATTCGGTTCCAAATATAAAGTGAGAATGTGTACATTTTGTGTGTTTTTCACATTATGG
>Ga0115844_100328_pt1 | contig 13110 bp, 13 predicted proteins | sample InSIn1gowninarea_FD_83858 | JGI IMG/M metagenome (GOLD analysis project Ga0115844, IMG submission 83858) | reverse complement strand
ATGAAATGACAAAGAGGAAGGTTGCAGCGAGGTGGGGGTCAGAGGGGTCAGGGAGACCGGACTCAAGTGGTTCCTCCTATGGATGAAGGAGAATTAGATCAGTTTCGTGGTGGCTCCCCCTCTCTCTCCCTCTTTCCCACCTTCCCCTCTCTCTCTCTCCACCCTCCATCTTCATGACTATCTCCATCCCTCTCTCTCCCCGGCCACCCCCACCCCTCTCTCTTAAATTTGATCACATTGTATTATGTTTAAGAAAGTATCTAAATTTGAAAAACTTAATGGATATAAAATGTTAAACCTATATTTTGGATCAATCATGTCAAAGAAAATAAAATCATGAAAAACTTAAAAAATCATGCACTATCTTAAATCTATTATTGTTAGTCACTTTCCTTGCTCTCATCCCTTGGATCCTTAGCTAAGATGGATCTATGGTTCTTATATATATATCCTCATTTTTAATTTTATTATAACTTTAATTTAATTTCTATGGGAATATTTTTAGTAGTCATGAGGATAGAAGATTTAGATATATCTCAATAGTAATTGTAACCTTTTCCCTTTTAGATTCAATTAAAAAAATGTTACAAAATTAAATTAAAATAAAATATTTTTATTATGAAATAAGTTATGGTTTTTGGGCATGTGTTATTGATAAGCCATGGTATTGTAACAAAGCCTATTTACAAGTTGATAATATCCATGGTAAAATGGGGATGAATATCCATGGTTAAGAATATTTTCATATTGTTATAAAATATTTTGATTGTGAAATAAATTATGTTTTTTAACATCTCGTGTTAATAAGCCACAATATTGGCCAAGGTATTATAACAAAGTCTATTTTTTACAAGTTAATAATATCCATGGTTAAAAATCTTGTCACATTGTTATAAAATATTTGGTTTTTGGCTTAAGTTATTGATAACCCATGGTATTGGGCCATGGTATTGTAACAAAGCCTATTTACAAGTTAATAACAAAATCAAAATATAACAAATTGAATTTTATTATTATTATTATTTATTTAACTTTTTATTATTAATTGAGCCAAGATTTAAATGTTTACACTTGGTTTATATTACTTTTAATGTTTTATTTATTACTATTAGCCTTCTTGTTTATTACTTTTAACTTTTTATTATTAATTGAGCCAACATTTAAATGTTTACAGTCATGTGCGATATTACTCTTAACCTTTTTTTTTTTGCCGACATTTAAAATTCTTTACATACTTACATTACACCTACACATATAGCATATATTGGGTTGTAAAGCGCATATCGACGCAATCATGGTGAGACCATTTGCAGAAAACCTAAGGCCTCACTCCTACTGGATTTGTTGGCCACCATGTACAAGCAAAATAACTTTGATAACAACATTACAAAACTATGAGCCCACATCTCAATGGCCTAGAATGCCTAGAAGTGTGCAAAAAATAAATATGGCCCACTCGCCTTATTGTCCATGAACATTATTAGGATCCTAACCAACATTACCACCCTCATTGGGGCGATGGAAAGCGTCGTGACCATGTGATTCCATGTGTACCATGCATCCCTCAAAGTTATCCATAATGTCCTGAAGACTATTTTGGCCTCTATAAAGGGAATCTTTGCAGTCAAGGATATGCCACTAGTTATGTTTAATATCATTGAGGAAACTGATGACTTCATTCTAATCATTGTGGCAATTTTGAGCCTGTTGATCAACCATTTCTTGAAATAGATGAATTTGAGCTTCTAGGGAGTCAAACTAGTGTGGAAAATCCACTCGCTCGGGGGAGCCACCACGAAACTGATCTAATTCTCCTTCATCCATAGGAGGAACCACTTGAGTCCGGTCTCCCTGACCCCTCTGACCCCCACCTCGCTGCAACCTTCCTCTTTGTCATTTCATAGGGGGGCCTCTCAGAGAACTTTGTGGCCCCAAGACAAGAAAACAACCCACAATAGCCCAAGCCAATTTCCATACCTGCGAGAACACCCCTTTCTCTGGATGGAGGTAACCCTCCTCTACACACTGTTTCTGTAAAGAAAACAAATGTCTAGATATGACCTTGGCTTCTCTCACCAGGGAAACACAGAGAGCTACAATCGACACCATAATTAACCAAGGTCTAAAAGTTTCAACACCCACTCTAACCAAAAATCGCAATACAGTCAGGGTATCTCCAAATAATTTCTCTCATAAAATACCACCAATCGTCCATGAGGCCACACACCACAAGGTAACCCACAACTTTTCGACCGAGGCTCCACTAACCCTTGGTAACCCTGAAGGATGCCAACATGCAACTCACCACTGAGCTGAAGGAGATATAGGGATACACATGGAAAAAACTCAACAAGAAGAGAAAGGACGCTTTCTAGGGCCATCCACTGAGGAGGAATGGCCCCTTTATCGCCCACCTTGACTGCCAATTAGACCAAATTGACTGAGCATACCACAAGTTTACCACTACAGATGAACAAAGGAATTGAATTACCTGGTAAATGTAAAAACCTCCACCCTGTCACCATTTGCATCGAGAGACCCAATTTCGAAATGGAGCTCATAGCCAAAGTGTTCAATTTTGTGGATCAGGCACTCGACGAGAACCAATTCAAAATAACACTACGAACCAGACCCCCAATATTATAGTTTGAATAAATAAGAGTGACCATGAGCCTCTAGAGACCATCCTGTCTCCCATGGGAGAGCTACCCCATAAAACTAGGAAAAAGCTAGGCTCTCTAGAGAGGCGCCCTGTAATTCTTGCATAGAGAAATCCCTTAACAAACCCAACACTCATCTCACAAGTTTGAAAATTTCATGCAAAGGCCATTACCAATGGTATTATAACCACTACTACCTCGAGAAGGTTCTCTTGTAGATCTCTTGACCCTGCTTGCCTAACAGATCTTCGTATAATAGATTCCGCGGGGGAGGGCCATTAATGCCCATGGCTTGAGTAATATTACCTATGTTCGTCACCCCCAGTAGGGAGCATATTTATATAATTTATTAATAGGGTTTGTAAATAGATACATTTTTTATTATATTTATTTATTTAACTCTATGATTTCAATTTAAACTCATAGCATTTTAATCATATGGTTGTTTACTGTGTCACAATGTGTTATTTTGATGTAAGTGTGAACTTTGCTATGTCGTGTTGTATAGTATAAATGTAACACTTGGTTCAACCCACAGGGGAATCATGGATCCTAAGCATCAAAGATAAACCTAAGTCACTACTGAGGTGGAAACCCCACCTCAAGCCATTGAAAATATTGGAAGCCCAACCGAGCAAGCCATATTACATTCCCTTGGGGAAATGACAAAAATATTTAAGGATTGGGTCACAAACCAAGGTCAAAGTCAAAGAAATGATCAAATTCAAGGAAGGGAGTTGGAACGAAAACAGAGGCAAGAATTAAATTTTCAGTTCAATGCCTAGGATAGATAAACAATCCTCCATATTATCAAATAAATCCAAAAATGCAAATTACGAGAGTTCACAGGTCAAGATGGGGGTTCAATATTTGAAGCATGGGTGATCAGTGTCAAGGAAGCACTTAGCTTTAAGACATACTCTTCAATGGAAAAGATCCAAATAAAAATGAGTATACTAAAAGGAGAAGCCTTATTATGGTGGGTAAATGAAGAGACTAAGATGAAAGTCACCCCATTGCAAGTTACTCAGGAGATGTTTGAGGAAGCCTTTAGAACTAGGTACGTATCAAAGGAATAAAAACACCAACAAATAGGGGATTTCCATGCAATATGAAAAAATAGTAGATCAATCGAAGACTATGAAGTTGAATTCTATGCATTCGTCCATCATGTGGACTATATGGAAGATGATAAATGTTAAGCTGAAATATTTTTTCATGGGCTCGATCCTCTGGTTCCAATAGAATTCACCATGTGGAAACCCATAACTATGGAAGTAACCACTAGTTTGGCCAAATAAGTATAGAGGATGATAAATATGAAAATGAAAATGGTGGATGATGAAAATATAGAGAAGGAAGCCCCCAAGGAGAGGGTAAGCAGAACAGGGGGAAAGCCATATGCATTCTAGGGAAAACAAAATAATGTTGCTAGGATTTATATTGAAGCTTTTGGGTTTCCTCCTGGAGGACTTAGGGGCCAACGTTACTTCAGAAGAACTAATGATGGAGGCAGAGGAGTTGGTGACCAAGGACACATATAAAGCGAGAATCGAGGTAGAACATAATCTTGGGAATGCAGGGGTCCACATTATAGAAATAATTGTTTGAAGTATCAAGCTGGCTTAAACAACAAGAACATAAAGAAAAAGGAGAAAAACCATAGACCCAACATATAATTCATGCCATTGTAAACCATTTCCAGGCCGAGCACTAAGCCACATTTTGGGAGTACACAGGTACGATAAAGAAAATTTATCTTTTTGTTTTAATTAATTAAGATGTCACTGAGAATTTTATTTCCCCTTTGACATTGCTTACATGTGGATTGACACCCATGAGAAAAGTAACTTTAGGATGGTAGAAATGGCATCAATCTCTAGTAATCGGTAGGATCACTAGTAAAGAATTACATTGTTAACATTCCGGGTTGTGACACTAAGATGAATTTGTATAGCACGAATCTGGGGATTTATGACTTAAGTGTATGAATGGATTGGATTGAATCTCATTGAGCTATAGTGGACTGCTATGAAATGACATCTCCCTTAAAAAATGACCAGGGAGAACCCACAATAAACAAGGGAATTAAACATGATGTTACCTTACACCTCATTTCACTAAGAAGGTTAATAAGTGTATGAGGAAATGATGCAATATTTATACACTAGAGATGGTCGATGCTGAAGGAAAATCATCTAAGAAGTTGCACCCTCTACTTTCATACTTTTCATATGTATTTCCTCTAGAGCTACCAGGCTTACCTCCCATCCAGGAATTTGATTTTTCCATTTCCTTGAAACTTGGAACATAACCCACATCAAAAACACCTTATCAAATGATTGTCCTCAAAATTAATGAGTTGAGTATACAACTTAAAGGACTACTTGATCAAGGATTCATGCAACCTAGTGTATCACCTTGGGTGTGTCAGTGATCTTTGTGAAGAAAAAGGATGGAAACCTTAGGTTATGTATTTATTATTGAGATAAAAAAAAATTCTGCCATTCGAAATGGTTATCACATGCCTCGCATTGATGATTATTTGACCAACCAAAAGGAGCTTCAGTATTTTCCAAGATAGACTTACGGTCAGAATACTACCAGGTAAGAATCAAAGCGGAGGACATCGTAAAGACAACATTCTAACACAATATGGACACTATGGGTTTACTGTGGTGCCATTTGGTTTGACTAATGCTCCAACAACATTCATGAATTTGATGAATAACACTTCCACAAATATTTGGACGGATTTATCCAAGTATTCCTAGATGACATCCTCATTTATTCCCACAATGAAAGGGAGCATCAAGAACACTTGATATTGGTACTTAAATGCCTTAGAGAACCTAAGCTATATGGAAAACTTACTAAGTTTTCTTTTTTGAGAAGGAAATTCAACATCTAGGCCATAACATTAGTGGGAAGGGAAATGCAGTAGATCACAACAAGATTGAAACTATAATGGATTGGCCTACTCCCAATAAATTTAAATAAGTATGCTACTTTATGGGGTTTACACGCTATTATAGAATATTTGTAGAAACATTCTCATGGATATCCAATCCCATCACAAACCTCCAAAGGAAAGGGATTAAGTTTGAATGGATAAGTGAGTGTGAGAAAGCATTTAATGAGCTAAAACAATGATTGACAACTTCTCCAATATTAAATGTGCCTAACATGAACAAGAACTTTTGTGTATGCACGGATGCATCAGGAGAAGGATTAGGAAAAATATTGATGCAGGACAGAGGGGTTATTGCTCATGCTTCATGTAAACTCAAGACCCATGAAATCAATTATGACATACATGATCTAGAATGATTTTTGGTTGTTGTGGTCTTGAAAATTTGAAGACATTATCTAGTGGGATGTCAATTTGAACTAAGAGCAGATCATAAAGTCCTTGAGCATATCTTCACCCAAAAAGACCTTAATTCTCTAAAATGATGTTGGAGAGATTTATTTAGTGAATATGATTTTAGGGTATCCTACATCAAAGGGAAGGAAAATAAGGTTGCATATGATTTAAGTAGGAGATCTAGAGTTCATTCAACAATATAACTAAAGATAAACCTAAGAAGGCAGATTCTTAACCACTTAATAGGAGACCCACAATACCAACAAATAAAATTTTCCTTACAGGGAGTACTAGTGGCATCCAAGTGGATGGATACACCTTAGAGAATGATGGATTGTTATGTTACAGTGGTAATATGTATATGCCAACTGATGACAAACTTCAAAAACTTATAATGAAGAAATCCCACCAAGCCCCATATGTTGCACATCTAGGAGTCAAGGAAATTTATGTGAACTTGAAAAGGCTATTTTTATGGACAAGAATGAAAAATGATATAACACAGTTCATGTCCTAATGTTTAGAATTTCAATAGGTTAAATATGAACATCATCACCCTGTAGGCCTTCTACAACCCCATGATCTACCATAAACTAAGTGGTAAGTTGTTTCAATGGATTTTGTGGGAGGATTACTTGTCAGCTCCCAAAGACATGACTACATTATGGTAATTGTTGATAAAGTAACTAAGAGTGCTCACTTCATTCCATTTAAGAGAACCTTTGAGGTGCCAACCATTGCTAAGGTTTTCCTAAAAGAAATAATTCACCTTCATAGAGTACCACGAAAAATAATATTTGACAGAGATGCACATTTTACTTCCATATTTTGGAAAATCCTTTTACACTCTATGGGAACACAGCTCAACTTTAGTAATGCATATCATCTAGAGATAGATGGGAAAATAGAGATTAAATGAAGTATTATAGGACATGCTAAGAATGCATGTCATGGATCAACAAAGTCAATGGGAGAAATGCCTTCCCTTAGTGGAATTTGCATACAATAATAATTATCACTGTTCAACTTAGGCATCTCCTTCGAGGTCTTATATGGAATACCATGTCATACTCCATTAAGCTAGGATTGATTAGATGATCGAGTCATGTTGGGACATGAAATACTCTAAGAAATGCAAGAAAAAATGGATACAGTTAAGCAGAGACTAAAGGAATCTAGGGATTTCCATAAAAGTTATTCAAATGCAAAGAGAATTGATAGAAACTTTGAGGAAGGTAGAGAAATTTTTACTAGAGTTAGACCCTATAACAGTTCCTTTAGATTTGGCAAGGGAGAAAATCTATCCCCTAGATTTGTCGGCTCATTTAAGATCCTAGAGAGGATAAGACTAGTTGCTTATAAGCTCGAGCTATCATTCCATCCAAGAAAGATGCATACTGTGTTTCATGTTTCTATGCATAGGAAAAATGTACCTAACTCATCCCATGTGTTGAAATTTGAGAAATTACAGATTTCTTAGGAGGGAGTCCTTCAGGTTGAACCATTCTGTATACTGTACCATCAATTTCATCAGCTCAAGAATCATGAGTTTTACAAAGTCAAAGTCATTGGGACCAATATAGCCCTAGGCCAGCTAACTGGGAGGATGCAAATGTTATTTCATGACCTTCCTTATCTATTTGATTAAATTGTGTGGTGAACTAGTTAGGATTGCATAATTAAGCTTAGATATATACATTTATGAAACATCTAAATCATGTCTTATTGTTTAAATTTTATTGATAAATCTAAATCATACACTATGATTTGAGTTATGGTTTCAGTTAATTGTTATGCCAAAATAAGAATGTTGAAGTATAATGTTGTGATGTTGTTTCATGATATGATGGTATGTGGTAATTGGACATAGTTCTGATGAGAGGAAAATGATGCACATGTGGTTCTTATTTATTTATTTTGTTATGATAATGATGTTATATGCTCATGATGGATATTGTGTGCATCATGTGACATATAGATTATGATGTGATGATATGAGGTTACATTGACATGTGGATCCATTTATTATGTGATGTCATGATATATCTTTGATATAGATATGTTGATGTTATAACTAATGCATTGGATGCATATTGAGATGAGGTGGTTGACAGGAAATCTACAAATGGGACAAGAGGGCTGGTTTATTTGATGATCTCATGGGAACCCATAATTGCGAGGGAGAATATGTAACACCACATGGGCTGGGAACATACTCAATCAACACTACATATGCCAATGGTTCCTTTGTCTTGTATAGCTCTTAATGAATAGATCTTGATGGGCTATGGGACCATCTTGAGGAGGCCGAGTGCTTGATATTGGATTGGGATGTTGAATTCCAAAGGGGGTGTGAGGACTTCAATGCTTTAGTTTTTCCACCTTAGTGAGTGTGGAGGGAGTTGGGCCAACCTTACAAGATTCCTGAAGTCATTAATTACGGGGAGTGGATGCCCAACTTAGGGTAGATGAGGTTCGAGCCTTGGAGCTATGGTATAGACCGATGAGGCTTTATGACTAGTTTCAAAATTTTGGAAAAAGAACTTGAGATTCCTTGGCATTTCCATGGTGTTATGTAACTTTCGATGTCTACTGGTATACTAGTTCAACAGAGGGTGTAGAGAAAACGTGAGGTAATAAATAACTAAATAAAATAAAATAAAAAGTTAAATGATTAAACTTAACTTTGGGATGAAGTTCCTCAAAGAGGGGGAGTATGTAATGCCTCGTATTAATAAATCAATAAATAATAATATTAAATGAAATAATATAAAAAATAAAAAAAAAAAAAAAAAAAAAAAAAAAAATATAATAAAAGAAAAAAAATAAAAAAAAAAATAATGAGTTAAAAATATATATATATATATATATATATATATATATATATATATATATATATATATATAAACTATAAAAATAGTAAGAATCATTAAATTTAACAAAAAGTAAAAAGGAATGAAAGAAGCAAGAGTTAAGTTAAGAAAAATGTTGAATTAAGTTAAACTTAAAACAAAGAAATAAAAGTTGCCATGTTGATACATGAATTGTGTGCATGAGGATCCCTTTCCAATCCATTTCTATTTTTGGAACCATTTGTTCTATTTAATGGATGAAAATGGAGATGAGAAATATTCATTCATTAAGGACTCGAGGGTGGCCAACTGTAGAAAGATTATGTGCAGTTGAGCCTATGGTTTGGTGGAGGGTCACCCCCAAAATTTTGTTGCAGTCAACAAGATTCAAATAGTGTTACAACTTCGACATCACAAGTAAGGTATATCATTTCTACAATTAACTATTATCTACTCATGGTTTTTGAAAATTCTATATTAATTGGTTGAATAGTTTGTGTGTTGATTATTAATCGCATAATTGATGTAATTAGTTATATTTTTTAATATTGAGTTGTTACAACATCTTTCTTTCTGTTCTTCGGGTTGAGGTTTGGATGCAACTTCCAAAACTTCTCCCTTGTATGACCATCAAGGTTACAATGGTTGTAATGGTTGTTGGGATCATTGCACTAGTACATTGTGGTTGATATATTTTTCTCTTCCCCCTATCCACTTCTTCTTCCCCTCCTCGGAAGCTTCCTAGTGCTCCTTCTACTTTGACCCACTTGATTGCCTTTTCTTCTCACCCATGTTTTCTAGGTACTGTGCCTATGCATAAAATTCATCCACCGTTCTAGATTTGAAGAGCATCACTTGCTTTTGCAGATGGTTTTGTAGATCCCTTAGATATTTTAGGAGTACATCTGGGTTCTTTAGGGAGATAGCTAGTATTATCATGATCTTCTTAAATTCTATGTTGTACTCTGATATGCTTTATCCTTGTCTCTGCTTGAAGTAATGATACTAGATCCACTATTTCTCTACATACTTGATAAGGTATAATTGTGACTTTATGAGAGTTTCAAAATCCTAACACTTAGCCATTGGAGGATCTCCCTCTAGTTTTATTGTTTCTGTGTGGATTTTATATTAGGTGAGGGAATGACCCTCTATTTTTAGGTGTGAAATGAAATTTTATGTTCTTCTATGTGTTGAACACTAATAAACTCTAACTAGTGCAAATAGTGAATTAACTTCAAAGCATAAATCTTACCTTAATGTAGATTGATGTCAACCTTCACTTCCATCTTGAACAAGTACTATCAATGGTTTATGACACTCAAATTGGATTGTTCCTTTTCATGTTCTTTCTTAGTCTCTCTCTCTAGTTTGTCTTGATCCCCTAATATACTCTCGATATGAATTATGCATTAGAACCTCCATCTTTAATTAATATCTCGGGCTTATTGTTCAGGGCTGCCATGAGGAGGTTGACATTACAATTTATAGATGCAACTTGTGCTTCCAACTTTGTAAACCTATCCTTTGCGGGATCTTGAGGGTTACTAATAGCCTCATCAGTCGTGGTTGGAATTTTATGACTTTCAAATAAATTTGTTATGATACCAATATGATCCATAAACTATCGTGTATGTTCCACTAGACAATTATCTGATAAACTTACACTTAAAATATGAAATCTATACTATGAGCGATAATTTTTCCCTAGATTTACAGATTCATTAATTATTTTGTTATGCTTATGCATGCAATAGATGAAATATGGAAAATAGATAAAAAAATAAATAAAAACTCATAAACCACAATGAATACAAGATATGATGTAGGAAAACTTTACCAGAGAAAACCCAACTAGGAGGTTATGTTGCTTTGCTACAATATTCCTTGAATGAAAATGGATGCAAGTGAAAATGAGTGAGACCTGTGGCAGCTTGTGCACTTCTATACTTGTTATAGATATTTTTTGGTCCTGCGACTCCAAGCGACAAATATCCATAATTCAAGGGATTCTTAGTCCCTAAAGAGGTTGTTTCAGCCCCTAAAGGAGAAAGGTTAAAGGATTACAGCTCCTCCAAGAAAGTCCCTCTGAAAAACCACTCAGAACAGGTCATTTTTGAGGCAGAGCACTTGCTCCATGGTCTGCCTGCGCTTAAGAGCAGGCAGAACACTATGAACCTGCGTTTAAGAGCAGGTAGCCCTTCTACAGGGTGCGCTGGGCGGGAAGTGACAAATGGCAGTGAAGATTTTGCAAGGTGGAAAGTCATGGAATCTTCCATTTCTCTCTCCTGTGACACTTGCTACTCAGAATTTGACCTTGGATGAGTCATAGATGCTCATTCACCAAGTGGAAGCATGGACTATCAGTTGGAGGACACTAATCACAATCATGGAAGCTAACTCATGACCTTGTCAAATGCCTATAAATGGATCCCTTTCCATGAGATCCGGAGGTTGGAATTTTGGCTTATTGCAAGGAAGTGCTGATAGTTTCTAGAGGAGATCTTTGAGCTTGTTGGGTGTTTGCTTTTGTATGAGGTTCTAAGAGAACTCTTTCATGTCAAGAGGATGATGCTGGGTTGGAGCAGCTGCTTGTAACTCCCTTGACTTATTTTGATCAATAAAGCTATTCTTGTTCCTTCCATTTCCTTGTGCATTATGTGTTTATGCTTATACATGTGAATGGTTAATCTACACTGACCCTAGGTTGTTTACATAATAGATATTTGTTCTTTCATAGTATCTGGTTGCCTTGATTTCGCAGATATTCTCAAAAGCTGGGCTTAGAAGCGGACAGGAACCGAACGGCTACAAGAAGGAGGAAGATTCAACTGAGGAGATCAAACGGAAGACACAGGTTGGCCCCCCCTCTCTCTCTCTATCTATTCATGTAAAAGGAATCAAGTTAGACTCTATTGTGATTTGTTTCTAAGGCACTACCATTCCTTAGCAGGGATAGAGTAGATCTGTGTGGACACTAATCCCCCTAACAAAAATGGCGACTCAATTGGGGAGAACTAGCTTATAGTTTGTTTGTTTATTTGCTATTGTTTATCTTATAAACACATAGACAGAGTCTAAAGACTAGCCAGATAGCCTTCGAACTGCAGTTGTTTTACGAGTGCATAGTAGATCAAAGCTACTTCAGTCGATCTCAGGGATGTTTATGAGTTGAACAATCAATCAACAAACTCTCTATTCGATTCTCTTAATGGTAGCTTAGAACCTTCATTACAGATCCCCTGTATTTATCAAGCTTACTGATCTTTTACTTGGCTTAAAACACTGAACTTAACTGAAATTTGTGACCCGGAGCCAGTCAAAAGTCTCGTCACAGGACCAGCGCAGGTTCTGAACTGACTGCTTGCTCTTAAGCGCAGTTCCCGAAAGGACTGCCTACTCTTAAGCACAGGTAGCCTGTGTAACAGGTGCGCTGGACTCTTGGAGCCTTTTGTCACTGTTTTGGCCCCTAGCTTCACTTCATTCAGTCTTAGTCTCTATTTTTTATAGCCTTAGATCAGTGTCCCTCTGTTCAGAAACATCTTTTCCTTGCATAAATTCCAACCCCAAATGTGCAAAGGACTGTTAGTGTTTTTCATTGTATTTTTCTCATTTTCAGTCTCTCTTTACAAAAGTAGTTTAATCAAGCTGTCGATTTATGTTTGAAAAGTGTCGCTTTCAGCCATAGGCAGCCAAACGCCCTTAAAAGTGTTGATTACCTGCTCTACTTTTGCTTTTGTTTCGAATTGGTGCATTTTAAAAGAGTCGTAAAGCTTTTTCTCCTTTCGAAAAGAAAAATTGTTGAGTGTTTTCTACCCTCTCTCTTCTTTGAAAAAGGAAATTGTTAAATCGCTTTCGCTTTTGAAATAATTCGAATTTGCACATTTAGATTTCTTTTTGCATAAAACATTAAGAAGGTTTGAAAAGAAATACATGCATTATGCATTAACATTTTAGACAGCTTGTGTGTGGCTTGGTTTAGGAAAAGTGCATTGTAGAGTGTGTTCTATGCTCTTTGAGAAAAGAATTTGATTCTCTTTCCCTTAGTAGCTAGGATTTTCATGACTTGAAAATAAGATAAAATTTTCTTATCATCTTTAGATTGCATTTAGGAATTTACATCCATCATCACGCGGTGAACCTTGAAAGGCAATGTTGGGTCCCTATAATACTAGTGATTACCCCCTTATTTATATTGTTGTGCCCCTATTACCCCCCTGTTGTTATTTCT
>Ga0115844_100326_pt1 | contig 13125 bp, 4 predicted proteins | sample InSIn1gowninarea_FD_83858 | JGI IMG/M metagenome (GOLD analysis project Ga0115844, IMG submission 83858) | reverse complement strand
GCTTCTATGGGGTGTAATAGTAACAATATGGGCATTACATGGGTACAACAATATAATAAGTGGGTTCTACTAATAAAATAAGGGGGTAATCACTAGTATTATAGGGATCCAACATAAAGTGTTATAAAACCTAAACCCTAAGCCCTGAACACTACACCTCAAACCCTAAAACCTAATCCCTATGTATTTAATAACATTTTAAAAAGTGTTTTCTAAATTTTATTTAGGTGCTTATTAAAAGCATTTACTAATGTGTTATAAAAACTAAAACATGAACCCTAAGAATTTTACAACATTTTAAAAAGTGTTTCTATTTATTTAAGTGTTTATTAAAAGAATCTAATAAAGTGTTATAAATCATAAACCCTAAACCCTAAATAATATTATTTTTAATATTTTAAAAAGTGTTTTGTATATCAAAACAAGCTATGTATATCAATTTCAATTCAAGGGCTTTACCCTCTCTTTGTTAATGACAATATTTAATTATGAGGAAATAGTACAATGTAAATCTTTCTTTTTATTCCTAAGCACAATTCATGTAATTTATTTACTTGTTACTACTTGTAGTGAAGTGATTCAATCAAAATTTTACAATACTAAAATATTTGTTCTATTTATATTATGTGAGTACACATTAGGTATTCATGTCAACTCTATATATTTTGTTTCTACACAATGATTGTATATAGTTTACTATTACTATCATTTTATTTGAAGAAGAGAATACAAAAATTAGGCATGAGGTGTGTTGAACCCTTGTCATGGGAGTCTGGAAGGGTTGTACTTTAGGTGTTATTATTAATTTACCCAAGACTACTTGTTCCATGGCAAATTGCTATGATTCCAGTCCTTTAGCCTATAACAAAATAAACTAGGGATACATCTATTTTTCTATAAGATAAACTATCTATAAATTTATTTTTCTTACCTGCAATAATTCTTTTCTATAGTATCTTACAACAAACTATATTATTACATGTGAATAAGGGTTACTGTGTGTGTTTATATATTTATTCATCCAAACAAGCTTCCTTAATTTATTATATAATATCCTTTTGCATATTAGCACACATTCAAGTGTATTCTTTTTTTTTGTAGCGAAACCCAGATAGACTAGAATATACTTATCTAAGATGATAGACTAGAATATACTTATCTAACATGTTCTTGCTGGAAATAATTTAAAGGCTATTGTATTTCTCCCAACAAAGAACTAGGATTCCAAGTAGTTCCCCCAAAAATTCTAACTCCTGCTTCCTAGGAGAACAAATAGTAGTCCTTTTCCAATTTACCTTTCCTTGACCCTTAACAACATCTTACTATATTTGGGGTATGATAACAAGAATTCTTTCCCAATATCCCTTTATATTTTATCCAACACATTTTATCTCGAAAAAACTTTTTAAGTGAATTGCATTCATGACATTTTTATTTTGAGACATGTGTTTTCTTGGTCGTCTACAAAACCAACAATTCAACGCAAGCAAAAACGAGAACCTTTATTTTTTACATTTTTATCTTGACTCTTCTTGGGCATGACTCTTTCCTTGTGAACTATAAGTCTAATCTCACATGTAAGCCTTTAATAAATTTTCAAGAATGAGAACACAAAAAACCAAATTTTCTTTTGTATTACTAAAAATAATTGTTTACACTGTCATATGCCACATGTATGACACATCATTTGACCCAATTTGACTTGTTAGTGGTATCTTCAATTAAAAAAGTCCTAATAAAAATTTACCAAGGCTTATTACAATTCACTTTTGCAATTAGAGGCAACATAAGAACCTTGAAAAATACATTTTTAGTAGGTTTAAAAAATATAGTTGTATATTTTTTAAATGAATTATATGTTTTCATTGAAAATTAATTTATTAAATTAAACGAAAATATAAATCAAAGGATAAAAATTCAACTCCACATTTGTATTTCTGTAATATATTTTTATTAAAATAATCGTAAACAAATTAAATGAACATAAGTGAGTTAAAATAGAGAATTCAAATTTTTCCTCTTGTTAGTTTGATATTATGTATGTATAAAATAATTACACAAAAAGGTAAGAAAGGACATAAAAAATAAACCCATAATAAAAAATAAAAAAACACATTTGAAAATTCTATCACTATAAAGCATCAATCTCCAGCTAATTAATTTATAATGTATAAAATTTCTGCAAATTATGATAAACATTTTGTGGTATATTTTTTAAATGTATTGATTAATTGTGCTTGCAAAATTTTTATCATCATAATCATTTGTGATATTATAGTTATTTTTATTATTGAAATGTGTGTTAATTAATAGAAGTTATTTTAATTTGTAGAAATAAGTGGGATGTTATTAAATTGAATATCATTTTGCACATAAAATAAATTAATGCCCAAATTCAACTCATTTAAAGTGTAATTGCTATATAAGATATTTATGTCTATGTAAAACCATTAAATATGCACAAACTCAAACATATACACAAAATAAACTATAACCACAAGAATTTGAAATTCTATCATAAAACATAAAATTGTAACTAATAATAATAATATATTAATTAAAAATAGTTGTGATTTTAAAATACACACATTGAATAGTGGTGGTTACAAAAAAGAATATAGTGTAATTCATGATGTCATGGTCATTTACTAAAATAAGTGAAATTTTATTAATTTTAACATAGATAACTTATCCAAACATTCAATTCATTTGAAGTGTAATTCTTGCATTCGATACTATGCATGCTTAAAATCATCAAATAAGTTATTCATATAAAGTTAGTCTAATTGTTCTTTTTTGTGTTCAATAATTTATAGACATATAAACATAAACAAACAAACCAATACATTACATAAAATAAAAACACAAATGTTTAAAGTGCTACCATCATAAAAACATGGATTTATAACTAATTATCAATATATAATGATTAAAAATGATTATAAAATAATTTTATTGTTAAAGATGCATTGAATAATGATACTTACAAAATTGGATGTTGGATTGTAGCAAGTTTAGCAGACACAACAATAAAAAAAAGGAGATTTAATTAGAATGTTAGAAACAATAAATATAAAAACTTAATAACAACAATCCAAGCAGAATTGATGATCCACTTATTGCAATCCAATAGTTTGTACAACAATTGGTCGACCAGAGTGAGAAAATAATTGCTCGTGTAAATAAATTTCAAGATAAACTCATAGTTCAAGGGAATGAAAATATGTCCACTATAATTCAAAAGGATCACGAAGAGTATTCCCAAGAAAAGCAAGAGGTAGAACAAACATTATATCACAGAGCCCAATATTTTTAATATTTTCCCAATATATTTATCATCCACATGCAATTGGATATAAAATCAATAATTTCAAATTTGAGAATTGTTCTCCCAACGAGAATTAGGTTTTAAAAGAGAAAAATCTTAATGCCAACAGTAGCAGGAGGAGAGAAACTAGTTTAGAGAAGGGAAGAGAGTAAAAGTAGAGGATGAAATGTTATTGATTATTTTCATGGAATTGTTAATGAAGTGCAACAATTAGAACATAAACTACCAATTGATCAACAATTGTCAGCGTACATATCACTAGTTGACAAGGTAAAATATTTGTAATATTTAAATAATTTGATGCAACTAAAAGTAGATTTCTATGAAAATGATCTATATTTTATCAACATCTTCAAGTGCTTGCACCAACTACTTATCAAGCAACATTCCTTATGACTTAAAGACCAACACCTCCAATAGCACAATCATCTCGATCATCTTTCTCACAACATAAATTCAATTTCTTTGAGCCAAGCTTTTAGGATGTGGTCTCTCTCCCAAACAACAACATCACACTCTGGAAATTGAAGTTGAATGTTCCAATAGGTCAGATAGGAAAGGGAAAATAAGAGGAATCCACATTTTAAATATTGCAGGTGTAATTCAAGAAGTTCTCATTTCCCATGAAACTAGATATGTTAATTAGCTGACCACCCTTATGGACAACTTGTATTTCAATATAAGCATTTACATTTTTTAATTTATGATGTATCAAATTATATATATATATATATATATATAGACACACATTTGTATGTATGTATTCATCATTGTATCTTTTGTGATTGGATTCTCAAGAGAATATAATATAAAGTAACACTTTGTTGGTTCTCTGCTACATCACTTCTATTCCTATGTTCCTTATCTTCATGTGATTCTTGTTTTCCATTCTACTAGTAACCAATGGTCATTGTATATTATATATCATTTTTTTGGAATATTTTACTAACATATAAAATGTTGTAAAATATTGGTGGTTCTTTCAATGAATTGGAAAATCTTGTAAAATATTAGTGAATCATTTAGTTAATTATAAAATCTTGTAAATTATTGGTTCCCTCATTTAATATTTACATCAAGTTTTTTTTCCTTATGCATTGATTCTCTAATGGAAAAATAGTTATCCAATTACATCACTTCAAATAAACCAACATCTTTAGGATTTGGTGGTTCATCACCATCTATAAGTTTTTCAACTCCTTGGTGTGTAAATATTATAGTAACTATTGTGATTTATTCTTCAATCAAAACTCTATAATTGTTGATGAATACACAATTTTTTGGAATTAACAAAATGCTCAATGAGATTGACTAAAAGACAAAATATGTAATGAAAGTTAATTTCCCCTATGATAAAACAATCAACTAACACAAACTCATATAAAGCCACAATTTTCGAGTTCAAAAATACAACCCACAAAGAAAAGTTTTCATTACTTAGTATAACATGTTAAAAAATAAGTATCATCAAATTATTTCAACTTCAAAAATGATAATACACTAAACAGTCTCTCATCCTCCACTAATTACATGTATTTCTCCTTTAGCCTTTCCCTCAAAAATATAATTTTATTAAAGGAATGTTGTTCCCATCACAATAGATCCCCTACAATGAAAACATAGGAAGCTAGAGCATAGGTAATTTTTCCATACAAATAGCCAAGTAGAACATATTTCCCTTTACTAATAAATATTTTGAAGCAAAATACAAGATAAACAGTGGATTCTCTTAAAACTGAAGAATCTTAGGTCATGCAGGAAAGTGAACTAGAAATTATTATTTTTCCTTAAACCATTACATATATAAAAAGTAGTAATAATTACACAAAATATGTGGAGTACCCAAATAATAAACAAAGCCATATAATATTCCCAATATCCTATGTTTCTCAAGTAAACATAAAAAGAAAAACATAAGACTTCTTATTCAAGAAACAATGTTAACTTTAAGCCAACACTTTTTAAATAAAAGATAATTAGATGAGACGAGTCATTCCCAAAGAAATGGTTCATTGAACAATAAAACGAGAACTATAAGTGTTTAAGGGACTAATAAAAAAAAAATTAAAAAAAATTAATCTTGAAAATGCTTCAAATTCTTGGCCAAGATATCAGATCTAAATGTTAAAGAAATTTCATGTACTTGAATGACTATATTTGTGCATAGAGGAAATATTCCAAAATGTATTACTTATAATTTAATGGTAGGATATTGTGTATGTCAAGAGATATGTTCTGGATTCATGATACTATAACTTTCATTTTCAACAATGGAGAAGAGAGTGACAAATTAATGTTTGAATTTAAGACATGAATGTTAAATTATGTTGCATACCTCCACCTCCTCCTCTCCTTCACTTCCACCTTAGTAATAGTGATCGTATAAAAAATTGTTGAGATATATAAAAATATAAAAATAAAATAATATAATTGTAAAATATACATTATATATAATAAAACAATATATATATATATATATATATATATATATATATATATATATATATATATATATATAATTTTGTGCCCATGCTAATGTAACTAAGGATTATATTGATGATTGTTTCATATAAACAATTCACATCTTACTAATGGATTATTACACTTTTTTAGTTATAAATTTCACACTCTTAAAAGAAAATATTTACAATACCATGATATATTTCAAATAAAATCTATGATTCTTTGTAATAGGTGACAATCCTAGTACAATAGTGGGTATCCTAAAATTATATACGCAACGAAGTATATGTTTAAAAGAATATGATAACACATTTATAAGTAATTAGTTATGAGATTTTATTATAAATTCATCCCATAAAAGAATAAAAAATATAAATGCATCGAAACCTTGTATAAATATAGCAAACATTTTCATTTTCATGGTGTTAATATTTCCCAATTTTTAAACATTATAAGTACACTCATACACTCATACACTAAATGGTACACTCATACACTACTATATTAGGTGCCCACCATATACCCTAAACCAAATCTTCCATGTTACATGTAGACGAACTTAATATCATATGATTTTGAGAAAAATATAAACATGAAAATCGAGATGATTAATATATATATATATATGCATTTGTATTTCCATGATGTTAGATATATTTCACATTTTTAAAATATTTTAAGTTAAAAACATAAAACAAAAAGATACACTCAAACACTAGTATATTAGGAGCTCACTATACATTTTAAACTAAATTGCCCATGTTACATGTAGATGTACTTAATACTATATGATTTTGAGAAAAATATAAACATATATATAATTGTATATGTATTCAATTTTAATAAATAAATAAATAATAATATCTAATAAAATTTGTAAAATATAGTATTGTACTAAATATTGAAAAAAATAAACACTAAAAAAGGAGAAAATGTAACTAAATTTAAAAATAATCAACAAAATTCAAAGTTGATAGATATTGCATCATATTTGTTCATAAGAAAAAAGTCAATAAAAGTAATTAAATCCCCAAAAATAAAATTATTAATTTTTAAATTAGTACTCAATTAAATTAAATTTAAAAGAAGAGGACAAAAAAATATAAAATGATATAATTAAATTTAAAAACAAATATGAATAAATTACTAATAAATCATCTGTTTTTTTAAGCAAGGATTAGAAGATCATTAAATTCAAAACAAATTTTAGAAAGCAAAGAAAATAATTAAAGTCAAAACAAATTTCAGAAAACGTGAAAATCTATAACTGACAAATTTCCACATTTAGAAAAGCAATGAAAAGCATCCAAGAAGTTAACCATTGCTAGATGTGAGTAATCCAATATCCATTGAAAGGACGCCGAAGAATATATATATCAACTCTTTCTCCATCTACATTCTGTTCATTATTCATAAAATTAAATTTTCCTCCATCTCTGTTTTGTTTAGCATGCTTGTCTGGTAGTCTGTTACTGTAGGTAGCCTGCTTCCTTGTTGACTACACACAGAACCTAGGACTTCCGGTGGAGCAGATTGGAGGAAACCAGAGCAATGGTTAGTAATCACTTCTCTTTTTTCCCTTTGATTTTCTGAAAACGCCTTGATTTCTTCAGAAATAGTTCAGCGATTTTAGTTTACTCATGATCCGAGGCAACCCACAACTAGATACTCGGGTTGAGAAGTTCAATGGTTGACAATCACTTCCCTTTTCGCCCTTTCAATTTCTGAAAAACCCTTCATTTCTTTGAAAATGGTCCAGCAATTTCAATTAATCTCTTCATGCTTATGTAGTGTATAACCTTTTGATTGAAAATATTTTAGACGCAGACAATCATATGTTGGGAGAACTGAATGGAAGAAGTAAGATCCAGAAAATGAAATCGAGTTACAGGCGTGTATGCATCCAATAGTTTTTCCACCGCTCCGTGTATCTGCTTGTTTGAATTAATTCATTTTTAGATTAATAAAAGATTTACTCTAGCCTTTTTGTCTATCGTGTAAATTAATATTCTGTGTTTTCGTCTATTGTGTAAATTAATGTTATGTGTTAGCTTTATTGTTAGCTTAACCCATCTGCTTCTTTTTAGGAATTAACCTAGGCCTATTATTTCTTTATTTCAATGAATCCATCTAGCCTTACGAAATTTAAAGGAAATCTGAACCCATCTATATTATCGAGTTACTGAACCCACCTGTGATTTCGAATGAATCACTATCATGATTTGCTGAACTTGGCTTGCGCGGACAACACTATCCTCAGCTTCTTGACGGCAAATTTCTGGGTTTAGTTGATACTCCGTCTATTCATAGCCATAACATGCAATGGCCACGGAGCCCGTTGGTCCATCAAGAGAAGAAAAGGTCCAGTAGGCATGTCGGCTACCTTCTCCCCTGCTCACCCTCAGTTTTCCATTGGATTCGAACCGAGAATCAAGAAAATGAGCATCGCCGTCAGAGAATAGACGGAATATCAAATAAACTCAGAATTAGGTAAAATTGGCATGAAGAAGCCGAGTTCAGCACTCGAATTTCGAATGAATCACTATTGAATTTCGAATGAATAAACAAGGAGTCATCTCCATAGCGAGTATTCGTAATTTTTCATGATCTATCAACACTTTAGAGTTTTAAATCAAATATAAATTTCATTGTATTTAATTTTTTTTCTTTTTAAATAAAACATAAAAATAATATATTCTTGATTTTCATTATTACTATTTTTTAAAATTTATTACCCAGTAATTTCATAAATTTAATAACAGAATTTAATTGTGCCATGTGTATTAATTTCGCTTTTTGTTTTTTTTAAATATTTTTTTTTTTTTACCTCTTTTTCTTTTTTTTTCACAAATGTGTGTATATATATATATATATATATATATATATATATATATATACACACATATGCACTGTTTTAATTTATTTCACCTTATGTCAATTGAATCAGAATTTGTTACAAATGAATAATTGTATTTCCATGATGAACATATTTTGAATATCGTATAAAATTTATATTTATTATTTTTTTATTATAAGTATTTATTTATTTATTTATATAGTTTTATTTACTAAAATAATAAATAGAAAATTATTTTTTTCTTAACTAATATAGAATGTTACTTTTTAATCTTAATTTGCTTTTAGTAAAAAATCATCTTTTCAAAGAAATTAAAAGCAAAATTAAAAAGTGGAACAAGGAAGAATTTGGTAATATCCAGCAGGAGCAGGGAAAACTCCAAGTCATAATGAAAAGAATACAACAGCAAATCATCTTGGAAGGACGAAGTCAGGCTCTCGCAGAAGAGGAAGGTAGAGTAATCACCCAATTAGAGGAAAGGAGAAAACAGGAGGAACTACTGTGGAAACAAAAATCCCGAATTTAATGGCTCAAAGAAGGCGAAAAAAACTCCAAATTCTTCCACAAAGCCATGATAAATCACCGCCAACACAACAGAATTTTCTCATTAAAAGACAAGGAAGGAAACAGAGTGACTCAGCAAGATGAAATTGAACATCTTTTGGTGGAGCATTTCAAAGATATTCTCTCTGAACCTAATATCAACAGAGCTGAGGACATAGACAAAATCAACCACCATATTCCCAAGAAAGTCACTAGAGATCAAAACCTGGCCCTTCTTTGGATAATCTCCAAGGATGAACTGGAGGAAGCAATAAACAAAATGGCTAAAAATAAGGCCCCAGGACCTGATGGCTTCACCATAAAATTTTATCAGGCCAATTGGAGCTTCATGGGAAATGATCTACTTGATCTAGTGGAGGAATCCAGATGCTCCAAACGCATGCACCACGGTCTGAACACCACCTTCCTGGCATTAATTCCAAAGTCTAGCTGCTCAGATGAATCGCTGGGATTCAGGCCCATCTCCTTATGTAACGTGGTTTACAAAATCCTTGCAACTATCATAGTCAATAGGCTTAAGCCTATCCTGCCAGAACGCATTGCCCTAGTGCAAACTGGCTTTGTCCAAGGAAGGCAAATCACCGATGGCATCATAGTTGACCAGGAAGTGATCCATTCCCTGAAAATCTCCGGAGCCCCAGGCATGCTTATCAAGCTAGATCTAGCTAAGGCGTTTGACAGGCTCAGTTGGATCTATCTAGAAGGTATCCTAAAAGCTTATGGATTTGATCAACAATGGATAAAATGGATCCTGTCTAAGGTTAGTTGCCCCGTCATGTCAATTCTCCTAAATGGCTCCCCCTCTGAAGCTTTCACTCCTTCCCGTGGGCTAAGGCAGGGCAACCCCCTGTCTCCTTTCCTCTTCACCCTGGCTGCAGATGGCCTAGGGAGATTGGTTAAGGCTCAGGTTTCCAAGGAAAAGATAAAAGGCCTCCACATCTATGGAGAAGATATTTCGGTCTCCCACCAGCAATTTGTGGATGACATAATGCTTTACGATCAGGCCACCCTAAAGGAGGCCCAAAGAATTATCAAATCCCTATCTCAATTTAGCAGAGCCTCCGGGATGGAGATTAATAAAGATAAATTAGAAGTGTTCTTCTTTAACACCTCCTTGGCAGTCCAAAGCTTCTTGGCTCATACTATAGGCTTCAACAGAGGTTCCTTTCCTTCCAAATACCTAGGTATCATGTTACATGAGCACCAATTCTGGTCGGCCAACTGGAATATGCTAATCAAGAAAATCCGAAATAAAATGGAGAACTGGACCCACCGCTCACTAAACGCCCCAAGTCTGGTAACCTTATTGAAATCTATTCTGCAGGCCATCCCAAATTACCAGCTCTCATGCCAAGCAATTCCTAAGGCTGCAAGCCAAAAGTTGGTCTCCCTGTTCAAAAATTTCCTCTGGCAAGGGACAAGCAAAACTAGAAAGTGGGCCCTTATCTCATGGGAGTGGCTCTTGCCGGCACCCTAAAGATGGCGGTCTTGGACTTCATGACCCATTCATCCTCAATCAAGTAATGGGAGTGAAGCTATGGTGGCGGTGGCTTCAGGGGGGTCCTGACCTATGGAAGAAACTTTAGGAAAGAAAATATGATGAGACAGGGGAAATTGAAGACAAATTGAGAAGCACGACAGAGACCAAAGGTTCTGCAATATGGAACCTGGCTAGAGGAAATAAGGATCTGATAAGGGAGCACAGTTTCTGGGAAATCCGGGAAGGAGACAAAGCCAGATTTTGGGAAGAATCCTGGCAGCAAAGAGACTGCCTCATTCAAAAAGACAACCTCCATGCCATTCTTACCTTTTCGTCCCAGGCAGGGGCTTCAACTGTCGACAACTTCTGGAAGCCTGACGAGGCAGGATACTGGCGAAATTGGAAATTTAAAGAAGACTGGGCAGGAGCACCAGAAACCGATAGATGGCAGGATTACTATATAGAGATGGCTTCTCAGAAAATAGCAACGAAAACAAGGCCTGACATTCTCAGGTGGGGCAAATGCATACAAGGAAATTTCACTATAGCAGAAGCGTACCATCTCCATAGCAACATCAACCAACATCCGGAAATCAATCAATGGAAAAATCTATGGGCAATTAAGCATTGGCCTAAAATTTCCTTCTTCCTTTGGACCGTTCTTCACGGTAAGGTACTCACCTGGGACCAAATTCTGAGGAAAGGAAGCCAAGGACCATTCTTCAATTAATTTTTTTTTGTAAAATATATACAAATAGTATCAGAATCAGTGGAGAAAAATCACACAACTCATATTCTTAATGTCCAGAACTATTTAAAATCAATAGATTAATTACACAAAATCTTTAAAAAATAAAATTAAATGAAAACTCAATTTCTATAGACATAAATTCTAGAAACCTTCAAATATAAGTAACATACAAACACAAAACAAAATGAAACATCAGAAAACCACCACTAAGTACGATGGAACACCAATAAAGATGATATTATAATCTCACATATGTGGTCTCAAATGGAACTACAAATATCTTTGAGGTCATTGGAACAAATGAGGTCACGGTGACCAAAACAGAAGTTCCATCAATAAAGATGATATTATAATCTCACTTATGTGGTCTCAAAAGGAACTACAAATATAGGTCATTGGAACAAATGAGGTCACAGTGGCCAAAATAGAATATTACAGAAAAGACCATACTCTCTGTATGCCTTTGTTGATAAGATGTATGTCTAATGTGTTGATGTATTTCTAATGTATTGGCTTACTAAGATGTATTTCAATAATTGATCACAATTATAACAAAAAAAAGTTGTGACTTTCAATATCAAATTTGAAAGAGTGGTGATCATAAAAAAATAAACACACCTGGGAACATTTTCCTATGTTATTTAGAAAGATAAAAAATAATTTTTACAATTTTCCACAAATTCATATTTCTACATGTTTATATCTAAAAATATTAAAAATATATTTTTATATTTATGAATATAATTTAAAAAGTTAAATTCATTTGAGTATTAAAATTTCAAAAATATATGATATCGGTTCCAAATTCCAATTCCTACATTGTTTCTATATGCTTATATTTAAAAATATAACTTAGAATGTTAAATTTATTCGTGTATTAAAAATTTCAAAAATATATAATTTCATTGCCAAATTCCAATTCCAATAAAAAAAAAGTTGAATCTATTTTCTTATTAAAATATAGTTAGAAAAATGATACATCAAAGTGCATCCCCCAACCAAGAAACATTTCCAATCCTTCCTTTGACAAACACCAAAAGAGGTGAACGTTTGCATGAATTTATATGAAGTCAAGGTAGGAATCTCTGGTTTTGGATCATAATTTTGGGGCTAATGGTATCTATGATTGATGTCTGGGTAACCATAATATAAAAATTATAAAAATTCAATCCATAGGATTGGGTCGATATAGTAATTGGGAATGAATCTTGATGACAAAGTGTTCAAAATTTCCAATGTGTGAAGAAAAGTATAATGGAACAAGAAAAATATCACTATGTATTTCTCATAGTTGCAAAAATTTTTATAAACAAGCACTAATTATAAATAACTGCTCAACATTTCAAATGTGAAAACAAAATTATTCATAAATGCTATGCCTAATTGCAGAATATTTTTTATAAACCCTAATATTAAATAAGGCTTCAAGATGCATAGTTCCAAATGTAGAAACAAAATTATTCATAAAGTATATCATAGTTGTAGGAAAAAATTATAAACCCTAATTTAAAAAAAGGCTCGAAAAAAAGGCAAGGTTTAAAATGTGCAAAAAAAAATTATCCATAAAAAATATCCATAGTTGCACAAAAAATTTATAAACCTTACTTTAAAAAAAAGATGGAAGAAAGAAATGGCCTCCTTACCTCCAGCCTGATTTGAAATAGAGTTATGAGGTGTTGTTG
>Ga0115844_100132_pt2 | contig 13139 bp, 16 predicted proteins | sample InSIn1gowninarea_FD_83858 | JGI IMG/M metagenome (GOLD analysis project Ga0115844, IMG submission 83858) | reverse complement strand
AAACATCATGGCTGTAGAGAAGCTGAAGGGGAATGTTTATAGAAGGACACAGAGGGGAAAATCTTCATCATCTTTAGATCCCAAGATAGATAAAATGACCAAGATGATAGAGTCATTAGCCTCTGAAGTCTCCAAATTAAAGGTTGAGCAGCACTCTAGGGAAGGAAGAGTTCCTAATACCTTTGCTCCTAGAAACCCAAATCCATATAGAAGAGCTAATGAGCAGTTGCAGATTCTGCAAAGAAGCAAAGATGCCAATGAAGACCAAATGGTGAAGACCCCTTTCCATAATATAGCCATGGAAGAAGAGAAGTTTGAAGAAGATGATGAGATCCATTGTCTGGAAGACAAATTTAGTGCCTCCTTTTTGACCTCATCTGCCTATGAAAAGTCATTTTTCAACAACCAAATTAGCCAAGAGTGGGATGGTGGATCTGTTCTGCAAACTGTTGATCAACACAGATATAATCTGAGGTCGAAGATAAATAATGCCAAGGAAACTCCTGTTCAGAGAGCTATTGTCCTTGCAATACATCAAGCTAAAAAGCAAAAACAACCAGCAGTTGATCCCATCATCCTCAAAGCTCCAGATCATGAGGTAAGAGGCCTTGACAAGTCTTCTTCTCCTTTTAGTTTTGAATCAGAAATTTAGAAGCTAAGCATACCCATACCTCTGATTGAACTAGTGAAGAATGAGTCCTTCAAGAGATCTATCCTCAAGGCCCTTAAGCCTAAAGCCATCCAAGCCTCCACTGACTATGTAAATCTACAAGATGACAAACCAGCTATTGTTCTCAGCCCAATGATTGAAAATTGTGATGACAACTCTCCATCATTCTATGTCTCTTTGACTATTCATGATAAAATCCTTCACAACTGCCTTCTGGATGCATGAGCCAACCATAATCTAATGCCCAAGGCTGTCATGGATGAGTTGGGTCTTGACATTACCAAGTCTTATCATGACCTGTTTTCTTTTGACTCTAGAAAAGTGAAATGTTTGGGATTAATCAAAGAGCTAGCCATCACCTTGTCTCAGCCACCCATGAAGAGCATGATGATGGATATTATGGTAGCAGATGTACCCCCCAAGTTTGGCATGTTGCTCTCCAGAGGTTGGATCAAGAGATTAGGTGTAACATTTCAAAATGATTTGTCCTATGCTGCTATCCCAATTTTTGGAGGTGAGAGTAGGAGATTATACAGAGAAGCTCAGTTGGCTTATATCGTCAGTGATGAAAGAAATCCCACTAATCATCCCATATATGCTATTGACACTGATTTTGGAGCCTGTATTATTCAGATTGAAGAATCCCAATTGGCCTCCATGCAGCTTAGGAAACTGGTTTGCCAGATCACAGAGGAAGAAGGCCCACAAATTTGGGACATGTTCTTTGATGGGGCTTGCTCTAAGGAACCTGCAGGGGCAAGGGTAGTCCTTGTGTCCCCCACACAAGAATGCATTCATTTATCTTTCAAGTTAACTTTTCAGGTCATAAATAACATAGCAGCGTATGAAGCCTTGATATTGGGCTTAAACACTGCTAAAGAAATGGGCATCAAAGGTCTAAAGGTGTTTGGAGATGCAGACCTTATTATTCAGCATGTGAACAAAACTTTCTAAGTAAAACATCCAAGGCTGAAAGCATATAGAGATGAGGTATGGAAGCTCACGGGTTCTTTTAATAGTTTCAGCATTTCTTACATCCCCAGAATGAAGAACCAACTTGTTGATTCCCTTGTTGTGTCTGCTAGCATGTTTATTCCTCCTTTGCCTCCTAAATTGACTTATGACGTTTAGGTGAAATATAGACCATCTTTGCCTTACAATGTCAAATACTGGAAAGTTTTTGAAGATGATGATGAAATTAATAGGTTTTTACAAGTCATTGATGAATTTTTTGAAATGCACATTGACCAAGAAAACAAAACCATTGAAGAATGCAACCAGTCCATGCTAAAGGATGTGATTGGTCAGGATAGCATTGTTCAGCTGCCTAGTAACCATATACCCAAAGGATTGGTGCCCCTAGAGAAGTTGTTTGATCATAATGATGTACCTTATAAGCCTGCCAAAAAGGAAAATGAGTCTACAGTTCATAGACATAATGTAGGGAGTCCAACCCATCCAAAGTACATAAATTTGTCCACTTGCTTGTCTTCTACCCTTCTGAGTATTGCATCCTGATGAAACAATTTGCTGATATTTTTGCTTGGGAATACAGTGATCTTAAGACCTATGACACCAACATCATTCAGCATAAGATTCCACTGGATAAGAACGCCATCCCTTTTGAGAAGAAATTAAGACCTATCATCCCTCTCTTATTGCCTTTAATTGAAAAGGAAATCAAGAAGTTTTTGAATGCCAAGATCATAGTTCCCCTAAGGTATTCAAAGTGGATAGCTAACCTTGTGATAGTAAGAAAGAAGAATGGAGAAATCAGACTTTGTGTTGACTTTAGGAATTTCAACAAATGCTCTAAAAAAGACAACTACCCCCTGCCTAAGATGGAACACTTGATGCAAAAAGTTTCAGGGGCTAGAGTCATGTCTTTCTTAGATGGATTTTTAGCTTACAATCAGATTGTTGTACATCTAGAAGATCAGGAAAAGATCACCTTCACTACTCCTTGGGGCACTTTCATGTACTCCAAGATGCCTTTTGGACTGATGAATGTTGGGGCTACTTTTTAGAGGGCCATGGACATAGCCTTTGTGGGAGAGAAGGACAAGTTTATCCTTATTTACCTTGATGACATAACAGTATTTTCCAACAGTCACAAGGACCATTTGCAGCATTTAAAGAAGGTGTTTCTAAAGTGCAGATGATTTGGAATTTCCGTGAACCCAAAGAAGTCACAGTTTTCTCTAGAAGAAGGAAAACTTCTGGGACATATTGTTTCTGCTGAAGATGTGAAGATCAATCTAGCAAGAGTTCAAGCAATTTAGACATTGTCCATCCCAAGGTCAAAAAGGGACATTCAATCTTTCCTGGGTAAGATTAACTTTGTCAGGAGGTTTATTCCAAACTTTGCAGAGCTAGTGAAGCACATCACTTCCATACTGAAGAAAGGATCAGAAATAAAATGGACAGATGGTGCAAGAAGCTATTTTGAAGGCATCAAACAAGTTATCATGGAAGCTCCTACTCTAATCAATCCAGATTATACCAGGGAGTTTTATATCTTCTCTTTTGCCTCTTATGATACACTTGCATCAGTTCTATTGTAGAAAAATGATGAAGGTGTAGAGCACCTTGTGGCCTTTTTCAACAAAACTCTAAGGGATGCTGAACTAAGGTATGACCTTATTGAAAAACAAGCTTATGCTCTCATAAAATCTTTAAAGGCATTCAGAATTTATATTTTGCATTCCAAAGTGACTGCATATGTACCGTCAACCTCAGTAAAAGATGTTCTAACTCAACCTGATATTGATGTAAATAGAGCTAAATGGATTGAAAAATTCATAGAGTTCAACATAGAGGTGAAGCTCACCAAGCTTGTCAAAGGCTAGAGCTTGGCTAAGCTTATGGCTAAGGAAAATTTTAGTTTGTTAGACATCAATTGCATGGGTTCAAATTCAGGTGGTGAGCAAACAGAGGAAGCAGCAGAAGAGCAAGAGCAGAATCCGCCTTTGGCTGAAAATCTAGCTACCTATGAATGGTATTCCAATGTAGTTCATTTTTTATAGAAGCAAGAAGTCCCTCCAGGGCATAGCTCAAGTCAAGCCTAGGCCATTAAGCTCAGATCAGCCAAATTTTGCATTAATGAAAACCTTCTCTATTGGAAAGACCCATTAGGAATCCTCTTGAGATGTCTAGACAAAGGACAATCTGTGGAAGTCACGCACTAGTTCCATTCTAGCATCTGTAGAGGGCATCATTATTGGAAAACCATGGCCCACAAGATCCTGAAGTCGGGTATTATTGGCCTACTCTATTCTCTGATGTGTTTTCTTTTGTGAATTCTTGTGACAAATGTCAGAGGTTTGCAGGAAGACAATAGCTAAAATCTTTTCCCTTGAAGCCAGTACACGCCAATGGTCCCTTCCAGCAATGGGGCTTGGACTTCATAGGTGAGATCAATCCACATTCCAGTGGCCATCACAAATGGATCTTGGTAGCCACTGATTATTTTACCAAATGGATTGAGGCTATAACCACTAAAAATGCTAATCATCAGGTTATCATAAAGTTATTGAATGAGAATATTTTCACTAGATTTGGTTGCCCAACCAAACTAGTCTAGGATAATGCAGCGACTTTCAGGGCAGAAGAATTGGTGGACATGTGTAAATCCATAGGCATTCAATAGGTGCATTCTACCTCATATTATCCTCAAGGCAATGGCCTGGCAGAATCATCTAACAAGAGCCTTGTAAGGATAATCAAAAAACTGTTGGAGGACAACAAAAAGAATTGGGATTCCAAGTTGAAGTTTGCACTGTGGGCTGACAGAGTTACCAACAAGAAGTCCATAGGAAATTCTCCATTTAAGCTGGTTTATGGAGTTGATGTGGTTTTCCCTATCCAGCCAATTCTCCCTGTGGCCAAATTCTTGCAAAAAGAACAAGATGAAGAGAATGACATGGCAAGAAGAATGAGTAACTTGGTTGAATTACAGCAGATCAAAGAACAAATGGTTGAGAAGTCAGGAATTCACTAGAAGAAGATCAAAGAAACCTTTGATAGAAAAGAAAAAATGGATAATTTTCAAGTTGGTGACTGGGTTCTCAAATGGGATGCATTGAAGGAAAAGAAGGGAAACCATGGTAAATTTAATGCCTTTTGGATGGGACTGTTTGTCATTGCTCAGGTTCAAATGAACAATGCTTTCATTTTGCACAATTTGGAGGGGGAGGTGTTTTTGATGGCCCAGTCAATGGGTGGTTTTTGAAACTTTACTTCATATGAGGCTTGAAGGCCTTAATATTGTAATAGGTTTTTTCAGTTTTTGATTTCTATGCAAATAAACTCCATGCCCAATGGAACACTAGGAGATAAGTTTGTTTGGGTTGTTACTGGAAAGGCAGTAGTCTGCAGTTCTTGAAACCTCACAGGGAGGCTTTCATCCTCAAAAGGAGCCAGTGTTAGCCCTGAGGTGCTGATCCAAACATATCCAAAACACTCTAAGTCTTCAAAATCTTCTTAAAATCATTCAAAAGATCAAAACCGTCGCATAAGGGGAACCTTCAAACAAGCGGAAAAACACTATCGGAAGGCGAAAAACACAATAAAACAGTGAAATAAGACTTAGCGGAGGCTAGCTCCAAGGGTTAGCTCAGTTGGTCAAAAATCGTGCATCGCCATCGGGAGGTCACAGGGTCGAATCCACCCGAAGCCCTTGGGGTCAGGTCTTGCAGTAGGCCGAGGGGCGATTTAGCCGAGCTATCGCCCAGATTTTTTCGTGGACATAGCGATCACTCATTGACTAGGGTGCTCATGAACCACATGCAAAAACAAAAAAGACTTAGCGGAGGCTTACAACAACTTGGCACATCAGGCGTCAGATCTGGCCGATCAACGGTCCAGATCTAATCAGCGAATCACAATCAGCAAACAACAATAGAGCATTCACCAAATGGCCCATGGTTAAGGCAATATGTGATTGCGATCAATCGCATCGCGATATCGCAATCGGAGAAACACAATGGAGCGGGGATTATACCTATATATATGGGCGATGCGATTAGCCGGACCCGATAACATTATAAACCATATTTGATATAATTTGAGTTCCGGGAAACAACAATTTCCTTTGTATTTGCATATTTCGTTTATCAAACGAAATACAAAGGATGAAGCGCCAATGCGATAAACCAGACCCGAAAGGGTTCCTTAAGGCTATTGTATGTCATTTCAAATCCGCCCAAGGCCATTTTTACGGGATTTTTAGTGTTTTAATGTATTTCTAAAATACAAAGGGACAGGCCATTTGCGACATGCGATAGCGATTCACGGGTAGACCCGATAGGAGAATAGACCAGATTTGAGGACATTTGAAGTCCGGGTGAACAGTGTTTTTGGCAGATTTTCACAGTTTGAATGCATTTCTTTGTGTTAACAGAAAGTGACCATTTTAGGGATTTCAAAGGCCCGAGGCACTCATCCATTGCAAATAGGTGGCCACCTTCCCTTAAGGCGTTATCCAATGATTATTTAACGCTAGAAGAGAGATTTGAGCAGAAAGAGGTCAGGAGACAGAAAGTCGGAAAAAGCCATAGCACGATGCAGCCGAACCAACAGAAGTGATCATGGAGCATCGCTGGCATGAGCGAGCTACCTGACAAAGTAGCAAAATTACCAGAATTTGGTTACTGTGTTTGTTAAAAGACAGAGGGGATAGATTAAGACATCTTGAGCCTCAAAGGGTTCGAGAGAATTATAAAAAGCCTATAAGTGGCTGAAAGTTTGAGGTATTAAGGGTTCAACTTTCGGAGACCATGGATACTCTATTCCTCCTAGTATCTCATCTTCATTCCAGTAATACAAGCTTCTTTTGCTATTATATGTTCAATTGCCATCTTTCCCTCTATTCTAAGCTTTCACTTGAATGGGTTATTCATGTTTTCTTCTCTGTCAAATGCCAGATAATTGTCATCTTATCTCTATGTTGATAAATTAGATTTGTAAGCTTCATTTACTTTATGTAGCTAGACATTCATATGTGTTTATGTATGTATTTTCTGGTACAGTCAGGATTCTCCATATATTCACTGAATATATAAACTATTGAGCATTAGTGGTTGAAAGCCTTGTCAAGCTGAGGGTGTTCATGCATGTTTTGAGTGAAAACAGAGTAGAAATAGTCATCTGACTTGATCCAAACCCCAATCCATTCCAATAGTTCAGAGAACGATATTGAAGATTTATATATTTCCAGGCATCTCTAAGCTACAACCTAGGAGAGCTTCTTGGAGTGCTAACAATATCTGAAGAGCAAGTAAATTATTTCCTCTCCCAATGCCAAAGCAAGTAGTAAATTCCACAACGCCGAGTTAATAAGTAATAGCACAATGCCCATTCAAAAATCTAATTAATAGCAGCATTGTTCCTTCCATCCCACCACCAGGTATCAAACGTCTGTTGTCCTGTGAGTATTTTCCTTATAAGTACATATGAGAGATTTTAGAAGTACGATTAATTTATGGAGCATACATACCAATGCTCATGACTCCATAAGCCAAACAACCAACAGATGCAAAAAAACATTATTCTAAGCTGCACAATATCAACACTACCCTCCATGGTTGTTTTTATAAATCAATGGCCTAGCACTGCTACACGGTTCAATGGAGATATCAATCACAGGTTTCAACACGTTTTTTATGGAGATATCCAAAACAAGTTTCAACACAGGTCCACATAGTGGTATTTTGCAGTGGGCACACCATGATTGTATACAAAATAAGTTGCTCCATCGTATGAAATGGTGAATACATTCACACATATTAGTATGAAACACATACAAATCCACAACTGCAACGAATCAAAATGCAGAGCTTTCAACGTAGAGATTCATAGGTGACTTATGATGCTTCTCACACCAAACAAGAATACATTATTGGAACATCAATACAACTTCGAACAATTTCCCCAAAAAAAATCCTCACTGTCATCACCATCTTCAGCAATTTAGTAGCCCATCATCTCAGAAAAATATCATTTCAATGCATTTACTTTCATGTCAAGGTGTAAGAAGTAGCTCTTGTTTTGCAAGAGTGTGAGGACATGGGGAGTGTTCACCTGCATTGTGCAGTAGGAGACATAGTAAGGAATCTTGTTGTAGCAACATGAGTTGCAAAGACTATTTTGGGAGAAGAGGAAGCAACAAAGCAAGAGCAACCATAAAACACAGTGGACATATGCATATCAATTTTATAGAGTGATACCTCACACTATAACCGAGTTCTCAATCTTGATATGTCTTTATTAACTTTCTAGATGTACTCTAGTATACTCTATATTGTATGGACATGTTGTTAGGAATTCCTCTAAATGTGAGGCCACAGGTCTTATTGGGAGGATCCAAAGTGGCTAGGTATAAAAGTGTGTAGGGAACCTTCATAGGTCCCCAACGGTTTTAAGTTTTGATCCTCGTTCTGAAATTTAATTTTGTGCTTGATGCCCTGTAGCTCCAAGTGAAATCATTGGAATGTTATTTCGGCACAAGGATCATCTACCCACTCAAACCGCGGTTCTTGCCCCAAGTAAATCTCTTTGTTGGAATTCTTTGAAAGAAGGTGCATTATAGCCATGGTAGTGGCCATGGTATTTTGGCCATACAAAGTTTTGAGAAAAAAAAATTTGCTTGTTTTCGAGGAATTCATAGTATTAAGTGTCTCGTTCCTTGGGAATAAGATTTCATGTGGCAATGGGATGATTAGGCATGAATCCTGCATACCCATATTGTCTGAAATTCATTGTGGCATGGTGAGCAGAAGCATACTCAGGATACTGGTTCGTGTCTATTTAAGTAATGTTGGACCCACTGCTACTAGTGTGTGGGGTGAGTTTGAAAAGAATCCCACCTGCCTTACCCAGATGTGTAATTGAGAATACCTTTCCTGGGTGGTGCATGAATTCTAGCTAGGCCCACCTATAGACCCGTCCCTATAAAAGTATACCACTTACCTTCCTTCCTTCCTTTGTTAAGCCTTCCTAGATAGGCCTCCTTTATTAATCTCCCTTTCTTTGGCTCCCATTGGTTAGGTCGAACCTAGACTATCCCCTCCCTCCTTATTTGGATAGATATAAATAAGAACTCATCAAGCACTTCTTACTTTTATTGACCTTCCTGGACATCCTTTCTTAGAGACATGGGCGAAAATGGTGGTGAATGGACCGTGTATGGTTGTGAATGGTGCAGAAACAAGATTGAACAGATAAACTACACAAAATATTTGGAATGTGGACAGATGTCACACGTAGACGAAATTTTGGCCTAACCATTTTCAAAAAGGGAACACATTCGGTGTAAATATCTTTAAATTCTTATTTAATTTTATGTATTTATTGTTATATTTTTTTGTTGCGAAGTATCATCAAAATATTAACATTTATGTTTTTTTCAATATTTTCAAGGACATATTCAAAGCTTAAATATATTTCTTTGAGAATCATATGAACTTCAATGGATTCTCCCATGTCAAATAGTGGTTCACTCATAAGTAAACTTTCAAGATCAGGTATAGTCATTATGTGTTTGTAATAGTACTATTTTATCTCATTAATGTTCCAACCACATTCATGTGCCTAAATATGAGCAATGTCTTCAATGAGTATTTGGACAAGTTTGTACTTGTTTTATTGATGGTAGAATTATTTATTCAAAATTAGAATAATAACATCAAGAAAACCTAAGAATGGTTTTGCAAATTATAATAAAATATCTATTGTATGCAAAGTTTAGCAAGTGTGATTTTTGGCAGAAATAGATCCATTACTTGGGTCACATTATCTCAAAAGATAAGTGTTTGTAGATCCAAAAAGATTGAGGTAATAATGATTTGGCCTACTCCGAAAAATGTGATAGTTGTGAGATCCTTTACGAGTATTGCTAGGTATTATTGGAAGTTCTTGAGGAATTATTTAAACTTGCTTACCCAATAACTTCTTTGCAAAGGAAAGAAACAAAATTTGTGTAGTCTCAAATGTGAAGAAAGGATTTAGTAGTTGAGACATCTTCTTACCTATGAACTAATTATAAAAATAGCATATACCCAAACAAAGATTTTATAGTGTGTACAAATGCATGTAAAGAAGGACTTCGCAGGGTCCTTGTGAAAGATAACCATGTCGTGAGTTATGAGTCTTGAAACCTAGAAGAGCATGAAAGGTGTTAAATTGTAGCAAGAAAAGGCTTCATTTGACTTGTGCCTTAGTCAAATGGAGAAATTCGAATTTCCACATCAACAAGATGACTTGAGTTAAAGTTAGCAGGAGTGATATGGCCAAGTCACTTAGTTAAGTAAGTCAATTCGAGTTTGTGGGCAAGAAGTAGACTTGTGCATGAGTTGATTGCTAAGACCTAGCAATCTAGTGGAGTTATATTTAGTGAAACTCAATTATCTGAGCTCTAGTCATAAATAGAGTCAATAGGAGTTTAGTTGAATAGTTGTAATTTTAGTTAACTCACTGATCTCTCACTTAACTAGTTAATTTACTAAAAACAACCCTAGTCATGCATGGAATTTGAATTTCCTAAGTGAGTGGAGGAAAAAGGGATCATTGGATCATTATTGTATACTAGTGAGTGTACAGTGTTTGCATGTAGCAGGTGAGGCTTTTCCCTTGGGAATTGAGCAAGCAAATAGGAGCTTTTCCTATTATTTAGGAGCTAATTTCCTCAGGAATTACGTAAGAAAATAGGAGGAGCAGGAGGCCTAGACTTGGCTAAGTATTTGCCAGAGAAGATTAAAGAGAAGGAAACCAATATTGCAGTGTAGGTTGAGCTTCAAGGATTGTTGTCATTATAATAGATCTATTTTCTCATATGATATAATACAAATAAAGGAGGGGTTTTACCCAGTTGGGTTCCCTAGTAAAAGTATTTTGTTCATTGTGATTGAATGATTGCATGTGTTTCTATTGTATAATTTCCTTTCTACATATTGAGTAGAAGAAATATGTGTATTGTTTTCAGTCATAATTCATTATCATCTGCAAATTTCAAGCTATTTCTAATGATGTCACTCATGACCTAGACCTTGCAGTTCTAATTCATGCATTAAATATGTGAAACAGTTACTTAGATGCGGTCTCTAAATCTTCATTTCAATCTTTTTTTTGTTTTTTATTTTTCTAACAGGTATATTTGTCATTATAAAGCTTTTATAATTGCAATACTTAGATAATAACAAAAAAATATAGAGTTTATCCAAAAATGAAATTCCAAAAATAGTCCAGAAATTGAGCCTTACTACCTAAAGAAACATCACAATCCTTCGTAGAGCCTTCTAAAAATATATTATTGGTATAAACTCTATACTAAATTCCTAAGATTAAACAAAATTTGCAAAATAGTAAACACTAATTAGGTCGATAGGCCTTCTTTTGAATCAGTTCATTCATCTACACTTTTTGTCTCCATCTGACATATGTGCACTTCTCCTTATCAGATATGTCCACAAAATTTTATGCCCGCTCTTTGCTCTCCACTTGACATTTGCGTGCGCCATTTTTTAGGTCAGATTTAGATGCGGGTCCTTCTAAATTCTTCATGCAATGTATGGCATTGAACATGAGTATCACTAGAAGGAAGGGAGACCAGGGAGGAGGTAAAACAAGAATCGACTATCAAAGTTCAACCATCTGTACAATTTGGTCACAAATCCACTGCGTGTCAGCTATAGACTCTACAAATTTTCATGTTGCTTTCATTCTTTTCGCGTGGTACGATGCAAGCACCATTGAAGATCTAAGTAGAACTGTATTGACAATAACTTTTCAAAAAATTTCCTTCGAACCAGAGCTTGAATTCGTTGATACAAAATGGGGAACCAATTTTCTGCAAGAATATCTCCATTAGAAAGCCACACATCCTGAACCCAGGGGTCTGGTGGGTATCAAAGGCATCATAGCACCAAAGGCTGGTAATGCCCACGAATTGCCTACGCATATCTGGAAAACCCAAGAGGTGCCTGTGGTGTTCCAGGCATTCCTCTACACTGCAAATGGATTCCTTTATGATGTATTCCTCCATTAGGAATCATAGGAACTTCCTCACCAGGTCCACTCGTGCCGCCATTTGCAAAAGAGTTTCATTTTTAAGTAATGGACTAATTGATGTAGCATGAGGATATTTCTCCATTTGCGGTTAGGTATTTTTATATAATTTTTCTCTTGACCTTTGGCATGCTCGAGCTTCATTCAAGTTTTGTACAATATTGAAATTGCAATAATATTCTAAATATTTTGACACCACTCTATAAATAGCACAATGTATAAGAACAATCAAATAACAATTATTAATTGTAGTTGATATAGGTTGATTTTAGTCATTTCTTATTTTAACTCCTCCCTGGTCTCCCGGGTCTCCCTAGGATTCACAGCCCTATTATTCGAGGATTTCTTTTCCATGGGTGGAAGATCAGGGATGGCATGGAAGCCCTCATGCCCACTCTTGTCACATATTCAACGGGCTTCACTGCCTCCTTCCCACGGCCTATCCCCTTCCCTCCAGTGCACCCCATTATTGTTATGCTCTTAACCTGCAAGACAATACTAGAATACCAAATATGTGAAGAAATATACCCAGAACATAGAATAGTGAGAAACAACATCAAGTATTTTATTATTCAGAAAGCAATGTTCACTTGCCTCTTCGAGGGTGTAACCTTCAATAGAGCAGAGCTCGATTACAAAATAAAACATGACGCTCCTCGCAGGGAGTCTCTATCCTTTAAATATGACTCATACATGCAATACCATGGAGCAATACCATGGTTCTTATTAATACCATCTATCTAATACCATGGCCCATTTGCAACTAACTGTGGTTCTGTCCTTAAATGCGGGTTAACCACTTACAATTATTAATATGGGCTTTATTGACTCTTTACTCTTTACTTAACTATAACTATGACTCGAGCATACTACATAAATAAGGGGGTTAGGGTGGGACCCTAACATGCCCTCCCCCTTAAGAATAGCCTTGTCCTCAAGGCTAAAGCTGTGGAACTTGCTAAAGAATAGTGGTTGGTTCCCAGGTTGCATCTTCTAGAGAGGTGTATTTCCACTTGATGAGGACTTCCTTGATCATGTGGCCACGCAGGTGTCATTCTCGTGTGTCTAGGACCTATTCAGGTTGGAGCCAGATTGACCCTTCTTCATCCAATTCAGGTAGACTGGTTTGAATTCTGCAATTGTTCCCAATCACTTTCTTGAGGCATGAGACATGGAAAACTGGATGGATTTTTGCAATGGGTGGCAAAGCTAGCTTGTAGGCCACTTCTCCAATGCACTAAAGTACTTGATACGGTTCGTTGAATTTTGGAGATAGTTTCTGACAACCCTTGTCTTTGAGTGATGTTTGCTTATATGGTTGTAGCCTCAAAAATACCTGATCCCCTTCTTGAAATTGGCACTCTGAGCAATGCTGATCTACCTATTTCTTCATGAGGTTTCACGCTTG
>Ga0115844_100232_pt2 | contig 13151 bp, 10 predicted proteins | sample InSIn1gowninarea_FD_83858 | JGI IMG/M metagenome (GOLD analysis project Ga0115844, IMG submission 83858) | reverse complement strand
AGGATGACTGATGATTATCTTGAGTTTGGGGGGCCAAGACTCCTTGATTTTAAGGAAGATGTTGGTAGCTTCATTTATATAAGCAAAGAGGCCTAGGGCCTCACTAGGGTCATATTTTTGTTGGATTTTTGCTTATGTAAACTCTGCTCAACTTCGAGCTTATTACTTTGTGATAGTGTCATGTAATCCTGCTATTGTTTTGAAAATAAAGATGGAATCCTTTTTGAGTTAGCACTGAGTTACCTCAGAGGGCTAAAGCTCTTGGTTTAGGGCCAAATCCAAGCAGCCAAGCTCCTCTTTACTTGTATTTATATGTTTTATTTCAGTTATAGATTAGGTTGATGTTAGATGTATTTCTTTTATGGTTAAGAATAGGTTTCTCTTGATGATTTAGTAGTTTGCCTCCATTTGTGCTTTCTATAGTAGGTTAAATAGTGATCATCAAAGAGTCAAAAGGCTAGCAACAGTGCCTTGGCCTCTCTTCCTCTCTTTGGGATCATGATTTGAGGCAAAGACCCTCTTGTTTCCCCAAAAACACAGATTTGCCTCCTTCATAGGACTTCTAGTGTTTGCAGATTTTTAGAAGGTTAATAGTCCAGTCTTGCTTCACTTTAGATCTTCTTCATCATGCTTACTTCCTGATTTGAAATAGTCTTCTTTCATGCTTTCCCTTCCTACAATATTTCTCAGCATTTCCTTTCATAGATCATAGTTTAGACACTTTTTATGCAAAACTCTATTTTTCTTCAATGCATTCATTTCACTTGTTGCTTGATTTCCTTGGTTGACTATCAGTTTCTATGCAACAAAATTATTCCAGTAGTAGGCCATCTTATCAGCAATCACACGCTCCATCTAATCCATGCCCTATTGGTCTACTAAACCTCACCTCAATTCTGCGTTAGTTTCCTGCATTTTTCCTAGAACTTCTTCCTCTCTCCTTGAGCAAATCCAATCATCTTTCCTCTCCTGGTGGTTCATGGTAGACCATAGGCACCCTAACACCTCATTCCAACCTTCGTCCACCTTTTCCACCCACTCTCACATCCTCAAAACAATGAAAGCTATGCTCGGCCTCCTCCTATAGGCCTCCTATAGGACGTTGTTTTTCCTCCTGTAGAATTCCTATGTCCTACTGTAGATTTTCCTATAGGCTTTCTTTTGAAGGCCGAGTGTGGGAAAAGCCTCCGGAAGGCTACCTAAGACCTCCTAGGACCCATCCACACTATCTTACATCCTCTCAAGTACCAGAACCGCCCTCTAATGCCACCTATTCGCTGCCACATTCACACAGAATAAATTACACGCATGTCAATTTCACATGAAAATACATAAAAATCCAAAAATATGTTCTTTGCTTATTTATTTCTAGAAATAGCATAGTTAGATGTTGTTTACTTCCTTGAGCAGGTAATGGCATTCCTTTCATGGTTTTCATAGTGCTTTCTACAAAAGTAGAATTAGTTGGTTAATTAGGGTTTACTAGGCTTGCTTTACATTTCAGTCTTTCTCCTTTCTGCAGTTAGAACAACATCCGTAGAGTAATATTTCTTTCCTTCCATCACATATAGAGCTTATTTTGGAATCCATAGAAGTTGGCTTGAGCTCCTAGTGATCTCGCACCAGCTAACCAAGTGATAACCTGCATTGAGAACTAGTTCTTGTGCATACAACACCGACGCTTCCAAGTTTGTTACCAACTACCAGGTTGATAAGAGTAAAGTTGGCAGCCCAGGAGTTGCAGCCTTATTGCTGCAATATTGGTGCTCACGATAGCCTTGTTTCTAGATACCAGTTCATCAGATAGTATTCAAAGTGTGGAAAAATATGTGTACCCATTTCGGCTATGGTTCCTTTTCCCATGTTTTCGTCCAACGATCTAGATGGTCCCGCGGATCATCTTCCTTATATATTTTTCTATAATATGGGTATTAGCATATCCAAACCACATCTACATCATCCTTTGGTACTCCTTCCAGTCTGCAAAGTTCATCTTATGTGTACCCCACCATCTGGAAGGTGTAGCTCTCAATGCGATGTCTAGTGCTTGGAACCAATGCTCGTTCAGTACATCACTTTCAAATTTATCCAAAAATAAGTTTACATCTTCTAAGCCATCATAATATGGTAAATTGTGCACCTTAGTAGATAAACACCAAAGTGACTTAGTAAGCCTGTTTCATCACAATGTTTATACTTTATGCAATCTATTATTCCAGTGTTTGAGCTCCTCATCTGAATCTGAGTTGGAGGAGTTGTCCTTTTCCAAAGTAATTCGCCCATCCACCATAGGGTTGATCCAATCCTCATTCCACGCAGTGAGTTTATAGATATTATCAATATCATCCTCCTCATAGTAATCTCAAACTGGTTCAATATATCGCACACCCTCGGCTGCATCCAATGGAACAATGTCCCTCACTTCCTTCTTCTAAAATGTCATGTTGCGCTTCTCACGGTTGATAATTGCATTCATATCAAATGCCCAATCAATTCCTAGTAGCATCGGGTAGGGATTATTTTCATCCACTCTTTCAATTACTTCAAAATCAGCTATAGTGCTTTCCCCTTCAATATCAACAGTTACTCCATGTAGGTACCCCATAGAAATTAATATTTTGTTGGTTTTCCATTCGTAGCTGGATTGGGGACCATTGTAGTGTTGATTTTCCCATTCTTTCCCATGTTTTTTTAGGAAAAACATTCACATTAGATCCCAAATCAAGGATCACCTAGTCCATTTCAAATTCTCTAATTTGTGCAGTCAATCTCATGTCTTGACCAATCATTTTCATACCCTTGTCTACCTTATGCACTACGTGTTATTCAGGTAGTGGCTTACCTTTACCAGCATAATTATTTATCAAATCTTGTAGTCCCTCTACTACTTTTGGTACCTTAGGAACTTCATGCAATTCTGTAAGAAGGATGTTAGCATTAAAGGATCTGTTTCCTCCACACCAATGACCTCTTCAGGATTCTCTGTTTGTGTACTCTGAGCCTTTAATGTGGAAGCTCCTGAAACTGCAAAGCTATTCTTCACGTCCATAAAAGTTTCCTTTGCCTTATGCAAATCAAATACAACATATTTGTCAGCAACCTTAAGCACCCATATATTTTCTTCTAATTGTTTTCCTACAGATTTATCTTCCCCTGTAGCTATATAGCTTTGTGTAACTACATTAACAGTGGGCCATCTTCACATGGTTCCGATATCATCATATGGATGTTCTGAGTGGGTTGTTGGGTCTTCTTCTCTTACATATTTATGATGAGCACACAAAATTCTTCTATAACGTGATCAAACTATCGGCAATATTGACAAGAGGGGTGTGTTGGGTTCTGAAAATCTCACTCATAGTGGCCTAGTTCTCTACAATTGTAACAAATAATCTATCCGTGACCCTTTCCAACTCCTCCCCCTTGTCCTCTTCCTCATCCTTGGAATCCTCTGCATGCTACAGTTGCACCTTGATCCTACTGAGGATGTGTCTCAGCTTATACTATATATGTCAAAGTTCTTTTCTATCATCAACTCATAACTTCAATAATTTCCCTCATCATGGCCTACAAACTTACAAAAATTACAAAACAATTATTGGGGAGTATGTACAAACTTATATAACAAATGAAAATTGTTTGTCAAATGTTTTCTTGTTATTTGGCAGATAGATCACCATAGCACCATAGTGCTGCTCGTCCCAGTGGTACTTTCCAGCTTTAGGGGGACAAGACCTCCACCAATTAGATAGTTCTGATATACTGAGAAATGATCCTTGTCGTGACCATTTCCTTTGCACTTTAAGCACCATATTTTGGTATGAGTCTCATTTTGGACCTCTTTTCTCTTTTTGAGATCCTGCAACTCCATATGCAAGCTAGCCAACTACAACTAAATCTGTTGCACTCCCAGATTTGTATCTTGAATAGGCGAGGCCTCTAACTTCATAGCAATCTCCACTGCTTCACCCTACATTCCAAGCTTTTGATGTGATAATGGTAATCTCAAATGACGTAACAATGAAGAAATATACCAATCCTTATGTTGCTCATCCGATACCTATAGATTAGCTTGTTGTAGTAGACATTTCAACTTTTTATCAAAATCCCACGCAGATTCATTCACCTTCTACTTAATTTCTTTGACCTCAATCACAGACTAGGCTTGTGACTTAGTGTTGGGAATGAGATCCCCCAAGGACAGTTTTTGGGGATAAAAACCCATGTTTTGGGTCGACTTTTGTAATAAAGTTGTAAAGTCTCTAGATATTTTGGGCATGGATCATGAAGGAGTCATGAGTCATAGAGGGTTGTCTGCCCTTATTTCTGTAAAGTAAAGTCTGCTGTAAAGATCTACCCATGGTGTGTGAACAACGAGATTGTATAAAAAGAGCTAAGTAAGCCTTAAGGATACGGAGAAAAGTCTAAGTTTCAGGTCGTAGCATAGGAAGAGGCTCTGTAGCTGAGTGTGCTAAGGCCTAGGGTAGAAGTCTGCAGCTGAGTGCGTGGACCCCTGTAGCTGTGTGCGTAGGACGAATAGAGTTTGTAATCATTTGAAGATATCAATAAAGAGAAGAATTCTACAAATTCTATGTCTTTATTTCCTGTTAATGCATCTTGACATGTTGTGTATAAATTTCATTTATAATTCTTATGTGATGCATGAACAATGTAATTACATTGATTAACTGAATGCAGGTAAGAACATCTGTTTATGTGGTGCTAACTGTGAATGTTTAATGAGATAAGTAAGAAACTTAAGCTAGTTTAGGAATTTGCACAGTATGCTACCCTAGTAGCGTGAAAGTACCTGAACCATAAGTTAGGGCTACGTAAAGGCTGATCATAACCCTTCGCAGAGGTACTGAAGCCTGGAGTAAAGGGTTAGACAGATAGAGCCCTAGAACTCAACAACCTACATGAAAGCAGGAATAGAAGGAATAAACTAACATCATGACCATCTCAGTGTGCGGAAACTTGGTTCTAGCATCCCCCTATACTTCTTCGGGTGAGACTCTGGTCCGCACTCCATGGGCTGATGCTGAAAGGGCCAATAGTGTATGGATTTGTTTGGCTAACTAACACTGAACCTAGGTCAAGCTCCACGCAGCCAACAAATGGTTCTGTTGCTAGGACTAGAATCTTCCTAAGAGATGTGTGATGTCGTATAACTGGAATCCAACTAAGAAAGAGATTAGAGACTGGTTGGATAGGAAAATCCACAAATTCACAGCGCAGGAGAACATAAACCCATGAATAACCAAGGAACAATGGCTAGACAGGTACCTATATACATAAATACATGAGATCTTTTTTTGTTCCTTTCAGGTTGAGATATACGAGGGGATCACGAAGCTAGAAGATAGCTAAGGAAGGTGGAGACTTGACAGTCCTATTGTTTAGACTTCAGAGTTAGTATGGAGATTGGAAGCCTCTAAGGATAAGATCGCCTGCGCTATCGATCATTGCCCCGATCACATCATAGGAGGATTTGTGACTGAATTTGTGGTCGACACCATAGTCAGCTACAGTGAAGCAGAGCGGTGCTTTTGCAAAGGATCGTGAGGTAAGTACTTGAAGTATTTGAATACCTAGATTAAGATGTTATTGCGTGAAAAATAGGTTATGCAGCTACCTTGATGTTCAGAGCTACACAGAGCGGAAAATCTTACACAAACGAAGGAAGAAAGGGTCTTGAATATAGTCCATTGATTTCACCTCCATTGGGTGATGAAGAGGGAATAACGTATGCTTCTTCATAAAGTGCTATTCAGTTAATAAGACAAGGATTCCCGTGACTGCCGCCTCCACCCACACCACTTCCATATTCACCACCATCACTTGCAACTTCACCCGTACCACTTGCACCTCCACTGCGGTTTAGCATGCCAATTTCACTGAAGTTGCCTTTGTTTAAAGGCTTGGGAAATGAGGACCCGGACCAGTTCTATTTTGTGGTAAAATCTGTATGGGAAGCTCAAGGTGTTACAGATGATCACTTGAAGAAGGAAACATGGTTAGTGCACTAGAGGATTGCATGTTAAACTGGTACATTAAGTACTCTAATGATAACCCAAATGCCGGAGTGGCATACATGTAGACCGCATTGAACGAAGAATTCAGTAGTCCTAAATTTGAGGCACAGTCGATTATGGGGTTCAAAGAAATCATGATGAAGCCAAGTGAGATACCTTGGGAATTAGATCAGAGGTTGAAGTGTCAAATCCGCGAATCTAATATGAACTTAACAGATGGACAACACCACGAGTGGTTTGTGGCTTCACTCCTGCCACACCTAAGGGTTGCGCTGTCACAAAAGAAGATAATGACTCAAGTAGAGGCCTTGGAGATTGCAATGAGATTGCATGAAATACCAATGCAAGAACCAAATTTGGGGGTTCATAGATCCATGCATAGTTGAAAAATCTTTTCCTTGAGATGAAAAGTTTGAAGCAGGACAGAACAGTTCAACCAAAGTTGCGCAAAGAGGTATGGTGCCTAAAATGCAAGAGTCAGGGGCATGACAAAGACCGTTGCCCAGTCTTTGCAAACTACATGGAAGGAGGAGGACCGATGCCTTTAAGGCCAAAAGCTCAAACAGGACCAAGCGCAGGGCCTACATTGTGGTGCACTATATGTAAGGTAATAGGAAATCATGCCACAGATAACTGTCATTTGCTGCAGAAGTTTATACAGACACCACAACAACTGTTCTGCAACTTCTATAGATTAGTAGGGCATGATGAGCGCAACTGCAGAAGCTATGAGTTGATGATGGATAGAACACCTACCTATAGGGTTCAAGAAGAAACACGGCCCCTTGACCAGAGCGCAGGGATGGTGCAAACAAGATTTTAGGGGTGCGGATGAGCCTAAGGCGAAGGACGACCTGGAAGAGGTTAGGGACAACTAATCTACTACAACTATAGAGGACCAGGACACTATGCCTATGATTGCACTAACCCAACATGTCTGTTGTTGAAATATTGCACTCTATTCGATCATGAAATGGAGGACTGTCCTATGCTGATAGCGAGGATACGTGAAAAAGGGGTGCTACCACCTCAACCTACTTAGAACCTATAGATGATGAGGTCTCAACCTCGCGAAGAGGATCTGAATGTGAGTATAGTGCTTCGAAGTGGAATCGCAACAGGAGATGATAAGGGGAAACAACCTAAAGATAGTGCATGGATTCGCAAAGCCCCGACGAAGGAGGCTAAATTTGATTTGGAGTGTGCACGTTGTTACAAAAAATATTGTCACCATGACTATTTGCAGTCAGTATGGGTCTATCATCATCCATACTGTCCTCCTTGGCAAGTCACAAACCTCAGCTCTTCATGTCAAGCTTTAAAAATGAGAGAAAGTCCTTAAAAAATCAATAATGCTCTGGTTCCGCAGTTTCTCTTACTGTTGCCTGCGGTCCCGCACCCCTTGTTCATGTTACCTGCAGACCTGCCCACTCTGTCTCTAAAGGAGTGGGTGTAGACCCCCGTAAAAGTCAAAAGGGCGCAAGTTTATCCTTCAAAAACTTACTTGTGGTTGATTCTGGATGATTTTAGAAGGATTCTTAACATGGATGGTTCGCTCCTAGGTGGTTCATGCATCCCAAAACTAAAGGAGCTATTCCCTTGATAAGAGGGGTTTATCCCTTTGAAGGAGGAGCTTATCCCTTTGAAGGTGGACCTAGTAACTTCCCTCCATTGCATTATAAATTAAGGCATTGCGCTAGTTGCTAGAGAGGTTAAAAGCTGAACTTTTTAAAGGGTAAATGCTAGTGGAATTGAGACTTCCTAGTTAAGCTTGAGAGGAGAGATTACATACCTTTTGGCTTCACTGGGAAGAGAGTGAAACTTGTCAAAGTAGAGGAGACTTCTTGCTAGACCCTGGGAGGAGCTTGTACAGCATCAAGGCACAAGTTGTAAAGTTCTTCTTTGATTAAAGTTAATACAATCAAATTCATTTTTCTCAACAAATTGTCTTATGTGGTTTGTTTCATAAATTCCTTGATCATTATGATGAATATGCTTTATTATATTGGCTTTTTAGGTGCTATTTAATGTGTGTGCTTGTTTGTGTCTGTAGATTCTTTATAAAGGAGCTCATTTGGATCAACGGAGCGTGGCTTCTACAAACTTACACTGGACCTAAGGTAGGCCTAAAACACTTGTTTACCTTTATTTATAAGTTACATATTTAGAGAAAGATAGAATTTGGTTGGTTTGCTTGTCGCTAGATATCATTAGATACTAGGGAGGTCGATCTTGTCCGCAAGAACAACTCATTCCATGTGACAATCACCAAGGAAGCATTTTGTCGGCAACGCGGATGGAGAGCTTTCATATGGTAACCTGGAAACTCTATTTCGCTATACCTGGGGGCATGCAAACCTTTTTGCATGAAAGCGAATAACAACCATTTATTTTCTTAGTTTGTAGTTTCTCAACCCTTTAAACTCGTAGGATTGGTTGTTCCTAGCTTGCATAATGAAAGGATCCAAAGAAAAGTTTCGAATGGTGCAAGCTCCTTAAAAATTGAACCTATCGATGAGACATCCTTATTATACGACTGGCACAAACAGTTTTTCTGCGAAGTTCAATCTCGTTAAAAATTAAACCTTAGCAATGAGCAAACATTCCCCTAGAGTTTAAGCTCATTAAAAAATGAACCAATTTCCGGTAAATAACCATTTTGAATTTATTATCATCAGCTTTTTGAGCCCTAGTCATGTTCTTACCATCACCTCAACTATGTTTTAGCCGATCATTCACCTCCATTTGGTTGTTTACCCCTTTTGAGGAACAATTGTGAAGAGTGATCCTGTTAGCCATCCTTGTGACATTCTCATGATTGGAAAATTCCAAACCTTACCTGGAATCAGTTGTTACCTGAAATTATCACTCGTTCCTCAAAAAACGAGTCTCCTTTAAGCTCTTTTCATCTGACTCATAAAATATGAAAAGATTGCCAAGCAATTGGCCTCTCCATCTCGTTAAAGTTACCAGAAGTTTTATCCCTCCTCTATATTTTAATCTTTTTGGACCTGAGGGATTATTACAAAAAAATATCAAGAGCTTGTTTTGTTTGGATCGTTAAACTTACCGAAAATTCATCTCTTTCATATTATTTTATACTTTTTCAGACTTAAGGGATTATATGACGAAAAAGGATTATTGGAGTTTCCTTTACGTCCCTTTTAGACTCTCTAAAATTTAAAAGGACTGAGTTATCTTTGTCGTTAAACTCATTAAAACCGAATAGGACAAACTTGTCCATACAGAAAAGAACGAGTTTCACTGTCTCTAGGCTCGTTAAAACGTAGTGATGGGTTTCCCTAAAGGGAGAATTATAGAACAAGCATATGTTATCCTCCTCAAGCTTGATAAAAATAAAGAGGTACTGGTCAACAATGATTGGGGAAAAATTTGGAAGAAAACTTGAAGAAACTTTATTAGTAGCAAGTCGCTCTTGAACATGACACTTTCACTCCATGTTTGAGTTGGGTTGGGTTATTCTGTTCACTGGTCATATTACCATTGGTCCATCACGCCATCCATATTTGGGGTTAACGCTACCAATCCATGTCAGTGTCGCTGGTATGTTCAAGAGAAGTCGCTCAAAGAATTCACCTATGTCTCATCCGCTGCAATACATTCACGCTCCATTCTTTCATGACCACCACCCTGAACCCTGTATCATCATATCGTTTTCACCTCCAAAAATCATTTACTCTATTTCGTGTCATAGATGTGGGATTCATTAAGGCCTTCCTATGAAGGGTCACTTCTTGTCGACATCAACTCATTATCCAAGAAGTTGACTTAGGAACAACCCTTTCAGTACTTTGAAGCTTGCATGCCTCAATCTCAAGTTTCTCACTTTCGGTGACAGGTTTACATCAATGGCCTTCGACCGAAATATTTTGCGTGGTGTTCGACACCAAGTCCTTTTTCAAACCACATGGATTTTACTGTAGTACCTTGAGGGTCATCATCATTATCATTGATTCCTCTCGCACTTGTTAACAACTTACATCATTGGCTGGTAATCAGGCAATGTCTTTCCATGTTCGACTCCAGAACATCTTTCACATGGATCGACTTGTACTCCAAGTGAAGATTGGATGAGTTTAAAGACCTCAGATCTAGTTTCATCCATCCGGGCTATGATATATTCAAGAAAATAAAGACATCAAATGTACATTATTGCTGCATAGATGATTGTCCAAATCAAAGGATGATGACTCTATCAGAATCATCAGTCTTCCGCACAGACGATTGTCTGTCTTATGTACATGAATTTATAAAGTTGAGCATGGGAATTCCCGCCTCAGCTAGAACATGAAAAATATTATGAAGATAATGTATTGTATTGTATCTTATTACACGTCACCTTCCAGCTCGAAAAAACTTCGGATCCTCATGATAAAGCATTTCACACGACATCGAAAGATTAACGACCTCATGCTTTAGGGGGAAACTGTTATAGACATTTTTGGGCACTGTAACCCTAATCATACATGTCCATAAATCAAGGGCTCCTAAGTCCCTAAAAGTGTTTTTCCATACCCTAAAATAACAAGGTCATCTAATTACATCATCTCCCAGAAGTTCTCCATAGGAAACTACTCAAAACTAGTCAAAACTGGACCATATAGGTTGCTCAGTGCTAAGGGTGCAATGCATCCCACCTGCCCAGTGTAAAGGGTGCGATGCATACTGAAAAGAACTTCTGTAGGGTGAAATGGGCAAGAGTGGACAAATGGTAGAGACAGTTTGCGAGGTGGATGATCATAGAATCTTCCAGAAACTTCTCTTATGACACTTGCCTCTCTAAATTTGCCCAGGGATGAGTAGGAGATCATCAATCTCCATGTGGAATCAAGAACTATTAGAGAGAGGACACTAATCAAAATGCTAGAAGCTGACTCACCCCCCTGTAATCATCTATATATGGATCCCTCATCCCAGAGATCCAGAGGTTGGAATTTTGTATCTTGTAAGGAAGTGCTATTGGTTTCTTGGTGGAATATCATAGTGTTTGGTGATCTCATCTTTTCATGAGGTGAAAGAAGGGCTTTCATGTTGGACGATGAGGCTGGGTCAGAACAATTGGTTGTAATCCTCTTTTCTATTCTTGATATTAATAAAGCTATTCAAGTTTTCCTCCACATTCTTGTATGTTTGATGATATATGCATTTGTGTGGTCAATATATATCTGGTGCTATATTGTTTATAATTGTAGATCTTTGTTCTTCGATAGTATTATGTTGCTTTTATTCCACAGGTGCTCTTTGAAGATAGGTAGACGAAGGAGAAGCGACAAGGATATGTCGAAAGGGAGAGGAACTGAGCAAGGAACCAAGCGCAAGACTGAGATTGGTGTCCTTCATTCCCCTCTGATTTACTTCTCATAAAGGAAAACGAAGGTAGTTTTAGTTTTTTTGTTTCTAAGATAGCTACCAGTCTTAGTGGAACTAGCAGCTCTAAGTGGACACTAGATTTCCCGATAAAAACTATCAAAACATATATCACACTCATGCACAAAGTCCTGAGCACTATCTCACAAGTGTCGTCATGGTTGTCCCAAAATCTATCTTAAGTGTCGCACTTGTCGCAAAGTTGTCACACAGAGGGAGATGCTTTGTTTGTATGTTCAAATGCTTTATGTTGTCGTGTCATCAAAGTAATATAAGTGTGTGATCACAGTCAAGGTTCATCACAGTTAATCACCTATCCCACACTTAGCCATTTTCGGGAAAAAAATTTTGACCAAGCAACTTAGCTTCACTGGGCCCCTTTTAAACTATGCATTATGCACTCTCAACCCTTTAAGTTGTGACCTTTCTACTTGGAACTATGGAATGCGCATTTACTGTCTCCTAGGACTACTGCACTATGTAGTTTATGTGCCCAAGCCCTGACCTTGACCTCCAAAATTGCGCATTTATGTCCTCCAACCCGGATTAAACTATGTGCTTCACATCCAAAATCCTCAATCTCATCCCCTAAGTCCTTGAAATGTGCAGTATCCTAACCTCCCTTGACTCGAAGAACTATACAATTAGCTCTCCGAGTGCCCATTCCCTTAGCCTATCCCCACTAACTCTAGAAACTACACAATCTTGTCATTCAGGCCTGCTTGAGCTGTGCACTGCACAGTCACTGAGTCTTTCTTCCCTACCTATCACTTGTTCTGGCTCAGTTGGTGGATCAAAATGCATCATCTTAGACTAGGGGGTTTTCGGATTAATGTCCTCTCTTCATGAGTGAATTGAAAGAACAGGTACCCTATCATGTCATTGAGAGATGATGGAGAAGGAGAATAAGGCGAGAAGCATGCTTAAAGAATCTCTTGTATATGAACTTACAATTTTATCAATAGAGACAAAGAAAAGGAACACTAGTTTGCGACCACTATTCAAGAATGGAGATCATTGAATATTCCACACCACTAAGCCATGTAGAGGTGAAGAGAAAGCACCCTCAAGAAGACATCCAACACTTAGCAGCAACAGTGACTTGATATTTCCACATCATCTAGTAGTCCATGTCAGTAGTGTCATCTCATGTCATGTCACGAGTGGTCATATGTCACATCACTATTGTGGATCATGTATATTGTATTCAAAATCTATTTTAAAGTGGAAGTCCAAAGGACACACATGGAATGTAAAGAGTCATGTAAGTTGAAAAGTCATAGGAAGTCAAATAGTCATGAGGGTAGTCAAAATCTAACCCTTGGTATATATACTCCCTCATTGTATGAGAAATGCATTTTTCACCTTGGCTCCTTCTGCAAGGCATTAGAGAGATAAGCTAGTTCTTCACTGGGGAGATCCCCTTGGTTGACAGATTTCCAGCACCATTAACAACACCCTAATTAGCTAAGGCATCAACTTCCTTGTTGAGTTTTCTCTTAATGTGAAAGATTTCAATCCAGTTATATTTGTCCGTAGCTATCTTGATTTGATCTGTGATAGAGGGATGGAACTATTCATTATTTCCTTAGATTTTAATAATTTGCTAGATCACTATAATAGAGTCGCAAAAAACTAATAACTGGAAAATAGCTTTGGAAAGATCCATTTGGAGACCCTACCATAATACAAGAAAGTATGCCTAGTTATATGTTGAGATTCCTATCC
>Ga0115844_100323_pt1 | contig 13170 bp, 14 predicted proteins | sample InSIn1gowninarea_FD_83858 | JGI IMG/M metagenome (GOLD analysis project Ga0115844, IMG submission 83858) | reverse complement strand
TTTGAAGATGGATTTTGGTTAGATGGAGTGGATGAGTAATGAAAGTGGTGTTGTGGGACCTATACCAACATTCCCTAAAGAATACATGACCTTTTGACCCATTTCTCCATCATATTTCCTCATGTAGCTTCTTCTCGGCCTTCCTGTAGAGATCTTGTAGTAATTCAAGACAATCTCTTGTATATGACTTGCTTTGTCCATATCTACCAAATGGTAGAATGGATTGACTTGAAATTTTCTACACATGTTTCCATCATCATTATGCACCTCCCCATAAAAATATCTTGTCCAATGGATGCACAAATCTCGAGGAAAATTAAAAATGGTTTAAGTTGATGGAGATTGATTTCTTGGAAACTGTGCATTGGAATTAGTTGACATTGCTTGGGAATGTTACCATCATCCATATGTATCTCCCCATGAAACATATTTTTAAATGGATGCGCAAATATTGATAAAATTCAAAAATGGTTGTAGGTGATGGAGGTTGATTTCTTGAAAAATGTGCACTGGAATTTGATGAAATCTGTTGAGCATGTTACCATCATCCATATGCATTTCCAACTAAAACAACTTCATAAATGGGTACATGGTTTTCAAGTTATGGAAAAAATAAATGTATGCTTTATGTATTTTTGTTTCTTGTAGTAAAACAGAGTCTTCTTGTAGTATTTTGGGAAAGCAAGGAAAAGGGGTGGTAGAAGCTTGGGAATGATGAGTGGATGGTGGAAATCGATGATGGTAATGGATTGGCATGACCTTGGCCCTATTGGAGCATTTGAGAAAAGGAGGAGAAAGTCAAAATTTGACTTCTTTTGACTAGATTTGACCTAATTTTTTCTTTTCTTTGGTTCCAACTTGTTTTTGTTGCTTGCAGTGTTGGAGAGAACCTACATTTATCAAAGAGATACATGGAAAAAAGATTTATTATTTTTTTTCTTTTTTTCCTAGGCCTACTCGCTGCCTCAATGAGATTTTCACCTAGGATCTTTTTTTTTTTTCATTTTTCTTTTTTTCCAACTCATTAACCGCCTCATGGACGTTTTCAATCAATGAGCCAATCTCAAGTGCCTCAAAGGGGTTTTTCACCTGAGATTTTACTTTTTCCTCTTATTTTTCATTTTTTTTTTCTTTCTACCCTACCCTACTTGAAAAACAAAATCACTTTCAAGTATAAGAGTACTTCCAATGGAGCCATGTGCACATCAAGATGACATACAAAATAATGTGTAGGCTTGAGATGTATGCTTTGACATGTACTTGAATTTGAGAGATCAAATGATTTGACTTTGATGATATCAAGCACATTTGAAGAAGAGGGTATTGCTACAACTTAATGACTATCTGGAACCATATTTTAATATAGTTGTGATGCCCCTAGTCCACTTGCTTATCTGGATCATTCTTCATGTCTTCTTCTACCATGACCTTCAAATCTTCCTATTTTTGCTGATTGTTCTCTTGAATACATGGAGGATTTGATGGTAACCATGAGGGAACTTTCTCAATCTCTGTTTTTGATGTCTTCTCTTCATCAAGTGCAACCCTTGATTCTTTAGTCTTCTCATTTGAATCTTCTTCATCTGGATGTAGTCCTTCAATGATATCAAGATAACCTATATTTTACAATACTCTTCCTGAGCTATGGTGAATACCATTGAGCTAAAGAGGAGATGTTTGGAAGTGTTGTATCTTAACATTGTAAGTGGGATGATCTACTTTAATATGTGCATTTGAAAATGGTGGTGCAGGTAGTTGAGTGGGAGTGTATATTTGAGAAGAATGTGGTTGGGGTTGTGGTTGTGGTGGAGGTGAATGGTAGGGATAACATGGAGTTGGGTATAGCGGATATTAAGGAAAATATTGAGGATATTGTAGATGGCTCCCATAAGTTCCTTGCCAACCTTGCTGCCAAGATTGATTTTCGGGCTGAGATGGAAAATGTTGCCAAGGAAAGGGTGTGTTCCAATTACTTTGAGATGGATGTGAGTTAGGTTCTTGCATCATACTAGGTTGAATAGGTTACCATGGTCCTCTTGGAGCTACATAACATATCTACTTTCTTGATTGACTTGCTCCATTGTCCTCTTGGTAAACTTCCTTGAAACTTGGTAATGATCGAAAATATTTAACATTATGTGATTCTACATGGACAACAAAAATATCAACATATTCTTTTTCTTCATCTTGCATTCTTAACATTTCTACTTGTTCACTTAGATTGCTAATAATTTAAGTTTTAAAATCATCAAACAAATTTCCAAGTTTAGCTCGACTTACCGATCTTAATGCTGATTTACCTACTCTTGCCCTTACTCTTGATATGCGTTTGCATGTTTCACAAATTACCTCAAATGATAATTGGTATACATCACCTCTACTCATGAGACCTAGGAGATCAATCCAGTCATACCTAATTGTTCTAAGTAAGATGGTTTTTAGTGTGTCAGATCCTAAATGATGTAGTTTTTTCCTCTTAACATTATAAATGAACCTCTCTATTAGATCCTCAAGGCTCTCATCTTCTTTTTGATTCATTTTAAATATTTCTTCCTTAAGATCATGATCTTTATATTTTCTAGAAATATCTTTTGCATGTCATTCCATAATCTTATTGAATTAGTCCCTAAAATCATGAACCATTTAAGAGCTCTACCATTCAGTGTTGCCGGAAACAATATCAATTTTTGAGTGTTTAACAAGTAATCATAAGATCTACAAATAATTTCAAATTCAAAGAGAAAGGTTTATGGATCCTCTGACCTTAGACCATGAAATTTTTGAAGAGAAATGTTGACCGGTATTCCTCCCGAGGCTCAAAATTTATGACCCCAAAAATCTCTTTTCATCACACCTCCCTGGAAATGGCACCAAAAAATGATGAGCCTCAATATTACAACAAGAATTCTACAACTCCCAAGACTACCAACTTTAATTATCAACCCAGGGTTCGTACAAACTTAAGAGGTATCGACACTACATGTGTAGCATATAATGTGTCCTTCATTTGTTTTCATGATGTAATGGAGTGCATGTACTGAAATCAAATCCTGAACTAATTGCAGAAAATGAATTGCTTGAAATGGAAACCCTAACCTATTGCAAGAAATAAAGTACAATGAAAGAAAGATATTCTAATTGCATAAAGATCATGAACTAAATGTAAAAAACCTAACTCAAACCTATTTATCACATGTGATGATTTAAACTAACTAAGCATGAAATCTGATCTAGGGAGTATTAACCGTTGCATGCATGTGCTAATTAAGAAATAAAAATAACTATTCTTCTTTATGTTTTCATTTTATAAATCCAAATGCCAATATCTTCTTGTTCTTTGGCAAAGGATACAGGTGTGGAGGAAGAGGGGTACAATGGTTTTGATGGATTGGAGGTTAAGTAGAAGCCTAATACCATCTTCAATGATGATTTTTCTTAATTCAGGATCAAAACAGATCGCTAAAGGATTCCCTATAGGATGTCTACAGGATCTCTTGTTTTATTACAAAAAATGGGCTGAAAGTTTAGGAAGTGGTCTAGAAGGTGAAATGGAGCTTGGAAAAGGTGGGTAATGGAAGAATAAGGCATGGAGGTGGTGGAAACTACCCATAACTCAAGCAAGGGCTTCAAAATGGGTAGATTTTCTCAATGGAAATGTCAATTTTTGCTTATAAAACAAGAATTCAAAATGAGACTTTAGTGGATTTTGGTGACATGGGTGGATGAGGCTTGGATGAGGCGAATGAGATGAGTTATCCCTACCATGTATAAGTTCCTGCAACAACACACATTATTGTCTGCATCTATCCACAAATTCATCTATACATGGGAAAGATTTATTATTTAATATTGATCTTCCTGTAGTAGGGAGCAAATCCCTAAATTATCTCCTCTTCTTAATTTTCATAATCTGCCCAATATTCTCATAATATTCCACAAAAATAAATAATATTAGGCACAAATATGCAACTATTCATAAACCTTCCTAATAAACATATTAAATTTAAAAATACATTATCTAATGCAAAAAGAGAAGTTTAATGTGATGAAGGATGGTTAAATGGGCCTTAATTTATGTTTTATTTAGAGGCATGGGCCTTAATTTATGTCTAATTTAGAGGCCCATCAAAGAGTATTTCTATTTTGAGTCACTTAAATTTTCACTGAAATGTGCAATAGGTTTATATTCTTGGCTCGATACAAATCCAATAGTTGTCCCACTGGAATCACATTTTACTTGGAAAATATGATTAAAGTTGGGCAACTTCAACACTGGCCTCTCAGTGATCTTCTTCTTCAATAGCCAAATTTTTTTCTCTGTTGTTGTTTTCCAGCAAAATGGTTGTCTATCCTTCTTGATTGTATCTACGATAGGTGCACAAATACCACTGAAGTTCTTGATAAACTTATGATATAAGTTGGCTAAGCCATGAAGGCTTCTAACTTTAAAAATTCTCTTGGGTGAAGGCCAATTTAAAATTGCCTCTATTTTCTTCAGATCCATTTTAAATCCATCTTTTGAAATGACAAAACCTAAGTATAATAACTTAGGTTTCATAAAAGTACATTTCTTTAGGTTAATTAACAACTTTTCTTGCTTCAATCTCTCTAGAACATATCTCACATGTCTAAGTGTTGGAATTGATGTGTTTGTAGATGTGTTGGCTAGTTGGCGTTGATGTCAACTTTTTTCCTTGGGTTGCAGGTGACTTGGTTATGATAAGCTATGCATGTGTATGTGTGACTACAACTGGCTTATACATGGATGATGTGTTTCATTGGCTTTGGCATGTCTACTAGCATGGAGATTGAGGATGGAGCAGTTATTTTCAGGTTTTTCACATAGAGTATGATCAGAGGATGGCATGGTCCTCATGTTAATGTTGTTATTATTGTTGAGTTGGATGGTGGTATGTTGCACTGGTTTAGAGACCCTCCTATGATGATGATCTTATTAATCATGTTGTTGTATACAGGTGTTGATGGTTGCTTTAGGAGTTAGAAGGATCCTTGTTGATTAGGTCTCCATGTCTCAGTTAGGTCCACATTTTGATGATGTTATACTTTGGGATTAAATAGGATCTACAAGTGTGAGTGAACACATGATATGGTTGTATAGGTGTTGGAGGTTGTCTGACAGGTACCAGAGATACATACTGATGGTCGAGCTTTTGTAGAGAAGTTTGATGGCCTAGATGTTTAATATGGTTGTTGGTTGGCATCCTGGTCAACCTAGCTTGATTGGTGATGATAATAGTGATGTGGAAATAATTTGGTGAAGTGTTGCAAAGGTGTCAATGACTTCTAGAGGTCCTACAGAGGCCTATCAAGCTCTAGAAAAACTTGATTGAGTTTTGATCATCCTTAGCTACAATTGCATGGAGGCAATCCTATGGGAGCAATTGAAAGGCTCTATTCGCTGGAAGACATGCGTATGGGAGCGACTGAAGTTTCCAATCGCATGTAGCTATTGCCATTTGTGTGACTGATGGATTTCAAAAGTTTTATCCACATTCCTCGTGCCACTTAGCTTATTTTGGTGTTGTGGCAATGTTCTTGATTGGAATTTTTCGACATGTGGTAGGAAACATTTGTGGGGCCTCTAGAAACTGATCAAGGTTGACAAAATCAAAGGGCTAGTGAAGTCAGTGTCTTATTTGGTCAAAAAGTTTATCTCAACCAAATTTGAAGCGTGTAAAAATAATTGTTGAGTGATCCATAACCTGTAGCATTTACTAAGTGAATCAACATAGAAAATTGATAAATAAAGAAAGGATTTGAGTCTATTGGGTTGGTTGTCTAGAGAGTGTGAGAGTATGCCATTGTGAGGGAATTGAGAGTGAGTATAATTGTAGCAGTTTCTCACATTGTTTTGCATTGTTATATCAATGTATTGTGTGCATTAATCAAAGATAGAGTTAAGAAGAAGATTCAAATTTTATGTGTTGATTGTGGTAGAAATTTCATATCTTGTGGTGTGTTAGGGAGAAGATATTTTTGTGAGTAGTAGAGAAGAAATAACCCTCTCTAGCAAAATAATTTTGATTCATATTTTCTATGTGAGATGATGGTGTTGGTGGGTTTCTCATTTTGATGGAATTCAAAACCCAGTATGAAACATTTATGAAATGTGGTTTTCATGGAGGAAGTGAAGGTGTCGAGGCTTCATAGTAGATAGTGATTTGGCATATTTAGTAGAAGGGAGAGATTTCTCCATCCAATAGGAGTTGAATAGTCCAATGGTAGTTGGGAGAGGATTGTTGGTGTGGGGGCTTCCAATGGATGGTAGTCCGTAGATCCAAGATACAAACAAATTTCCTGTCTAATAGGTGCCAACATACTGTGAAGGAAGCTGATTCTTCTGGCTTATGGGTAAGTTAATCCGGGTAAAAAAAATCAATAGATTAATAAAAGAATTGAGCAGCACAACATCAGCAGGGTGGTTTTCTCCCGAAAGGGTTTCCACTAGAAATACTTGTGTTCTTATGTGTGCATGCTCGTGATGATGTTTTTCATGGTTATTATGTTTTGAGTTTATTATTGATTTCATATTCAGTTAAGATAATATTATTAATTTGCATGGTTATTTTATATTGTGGATATTTTTTTTTTTAAATTGATATAAAGGTCGTTACTGTTGATTCACCCCCCCCAAAGTAGTGATCTTGTTTCCAACAATTGGTATCTGAGTTGGCGATCTTCAGTGAATCTTGACTGCTTGGAGAGTAGATCGTGGATCATGGCCAAAAGCAGGAAGAGGATGTCTCAAAAGAAAAAGAGTTTGAAGAAGGAAGAGAATCAATCCATTGGAATAGAAGCTGCAAATTGGGTAATCTTAGCCAAATCAGATGTCTCATGAGGTAATATTTTGAAGGAATTTTTTAATTATTTTGATGATTTTGTAGAGCCACTTAGTGAATATAAGAAGTATATTTCTATTTTTAAGGCTGAATATGAATTAACAATGGTTGTGATCAAATAATTAGCTACTCAAGTGGAAGAAATAATAGCTTTATGTAGAGATCATAAGAAATTATTGCAAATTTTTTTATGAGAAGAAGAAAAATCTCAAGGAGGAGCTCACGACCTTGAGAACTGAGATGGCAGACTCAAAAGAAATGAATAAGTAATGTGCAACGAGAAAAAGGAAAAGAAATATTATGTAGAAGCACTTGAAAATGTAGCAGATAAATTGAGAAAGCAACTTGAAGAAAAAGACCAGCAACTTAAAAAGGTTAAGATAAACATCACAATGAACAGGTATAGCTCTAATCTTTAAAGAGGAGATGCAAGTTTGGATGTATGAAATATTAACATAACGGATTCAAAGAAGCCTACAAAGAAGATTGTGAGAAACCTTGATAATATTGGAGAGAAGAGACATAAAATTCATCAAGCAGCAAAGTGGAATTTTGAAAGGAGCTTCTATGCCAAGAAGATTATACGCTCCTAGAGTTGATAGTATTAACATTCAAAGGAGAGATCATAATTCATTTTCTCCCTTGATGAACGAGGTTAAGTGTTTCAATTGTCACCAGTTTGGACATATGGAAGCCTATTGTAGGAGCAAATTGGATACATCTATGTAGCATTTTGGATAGCAAAGAATGGGTTCTTCTTTCAGGAATACACATTTGTTTAATGGTTTATGTTATGCTTGTAACCTTTTTGGCCATAAGGCCATTGATTGCATATCTAGTATGAGAATATGGAAATATAACATGAGCAACAAAAGATGAAATACTTTGGCTTCTTATCTTGGTCGTGTAGACTATTATACATGTCACAACTTTGGACACATGGACATGGATTGCCATATGCCTAGATCCATGAGACCTTCGGTACAAAAACAACAACCAAAGTAGCATGCATAACCATAGAACCAATTGGGAGCTATGTGGAAGGAAAGGAGGAACTATTAGGAAAGTGTGGTATTTCTCTTTTTTCACGTGATGAGGATGATAAATTGTATATTGATAGTGGATTTTCACATCACATGTCAAGAGACAGGAGTAAATTTCACTTCTTAAAGAAAGTAAAAAGTGGTCATGTTGCTTTTGAAGGAAGTAAAGCAACAAGAGTATTGGGGTATGGCAAGGCCAACCTTGGTGAAAATAGGACAAATGATAAATATGTATGGCTCATTGAGGGCCTAAAGAACAATATTCTAAGTGTGAGCCAAATAGTTGATGAAGGTAAAGAAGTGATCTTTAACTCCAAAGGTTTCTTCATCAGGAAAGAAGGATCAAAGAGGGTAATTGCTAAATGAGTTAAGACACTGGGAAATGTTTATATATTGAAGGGAAGAGTAAGCAAAGAAATGAGATCAAATAAGTACTCTTCATCTTTAGATTCAGAGTAAAAGAAATCAACACATAGAGGGAGATTTAGACTATAGTGTTAAAGTCTACACCAAGAGGGAGACTGTGGTGATTGGGCTTAGGGACATCAACGTTCTTGACAGCAGCATGTGGTACTTTATTTTAAATCTTGGAGTTGATCACCTTAAGATACAACTAAGCTTCATCATGATATAATCATAGTTCCTCACAAGCTTCATTCTTGTCTTCTAGAACCTTTCCCACCACTATTTTAATGTTCCAACAAATGTCCATTGTTCACTAGTATTTTGTGTCACTTTCTCTAGATATATGTATATAATGGATCCAATTTCCTATTTCCTCATAAATTTCTAATTCATGAATCATCCACTGGTCAAACTTTTGTTTCCATTTTTTTGATTTCCTCTCTAATTATTGGAGGTTTTACTCCTAACAAACATTCACAAAATACTAAGGATTATTTTGCATATGAGAACCTAAACGATTGTTCCTTATGTCAAGTAGGACAATAAACTCAAATACTAAGTGCAAGGGACAAACTTTCACAATAAATGATAGAGAAGAAAGCCTATGGGGAATAGACACAAATGAAGATTCTTTGCCACCCTCTAGTGCTAACAATTGAAAAACCAAAAGAAGAGAATGAAAACATAAAGCAATTGAAATTAGTTACAGAATGTTACCTCTTCAAAGGCATAATTTTGAAAACTAATAAAAAGCACCCACTCCCTTGTTTGACACACACTAATCATTTTTTGAAACCATGACTAGACTATTGAAAATCTAGGGCATCCTCTATACAAATAATTAATTTTTATGATTTTTCATTAGTTTGGTCTTTTTCATGTGATCATTTTTTATCATAAAGAAATTAGACAAATGAGATCAACATTAAAAAAAAAATTCCATAAGGATTGTCAGGCCAGGGTAACTCCAGAATAAATGAGCGAAGGAAACTGAGATTGATTTATTCATTAGCTAACAAACATTTATATACATAAACATGACGGATCAGTTCATCTTCTTGATGACTGTCCAGTTCACCCATCCGTTTCGGATTAGGTGTCAACATTCCCCCCCTTAATCTGAAGGAATGTTGGTGAGTCCAAGCATCGTTCTGAATCTTCAAGCTTTTCTCTTCCAAGCGCTTTGGTGAAGATGTCTGCAATTTGCTCGTTTGTGGAACAATGACGGAGATGGATTGTTTTGGCCTCAACATGATGTCGGATCAGATGATATTTAGTATTGATGTGCTTAGTACGATCATGGAACTTTGGGTTCTTGGCCAACTTTATTGCAGATGTGTTATCAATCATGAGTGGAGTTGATTGTATTAGTTTTACCTGCAAATCTTCAAGAATTTTCCTGAGCCACACAATTTCTTTTGTTGCTTCAGCTGCTGCCACATATTCTGCTTCTGTTGTGGAATCTGCTGGTACTGATTGTTTGCGTGATCTCCAGGAGACAGCTCCTAATCCAAGACTCATAGCATATCCTGAAGTAGATACCCCAGTTTCTTTGTCTCCATCGAAGTCTGAATCAGAGTATCCAATCAAGTTGAAGTCGTCCACCTGTGTATACTTGATTCCAAGATCTTGAGTTCCCTTCAAGTACCTTAGAACTCTTTTTGCAGCAGACCAATGTCCCTCACAAGGATTTTGCATAAACCTGGAGAGGATTCCAACAGCAAATGAAATTTCTGGTCTGGTAGTAGTGAGGTAGATGAGACTTCCTACAAGCTGTCTATACTTTGTTGCATCCTCAAACTCCTTTCCTTCAATAGATGTGAGCTTCAAGTTTTGTTCCATTGGAGTAGAAAGGGGATTGCACTCTGTCATGCCAAATCTGTTTAACAAATCTCCAATGTATTTCTTTTGAGAAAGAAATATGGACTTTGGATGTTGGGTTACTTCAATGCCAAGATAGTAATGAACATAGCCCAAATCAGTCATTTCAAAACTTTTCCCCAATTCCTTCTTTATGGATGCAATGTAGCTTTCATTGTTCCCTGTCATTAAAAGATCATCTACATATACCACAAGATATACAACTAATTTGCCAACTTTCTAGACAAATAAAGTTGCATCATCAAGATCAAAATGATTGAAGTTGAGTTTCAGAGGATTCTCAGTTAGTTTTTCATACCAGGCTCGCGGTGCTTGTTTGAGGCCATACAAGGACTTCACAAGTTTGCATACTTTATGTTCATGTCCTTTCACAGCAAATCCTTCAGGCTGGGACATAAAAACATTCTCTTTTAGATCTCCATTCAAGAAAGTAGTTTTTACATCCATTTGATGGAATTTCCAACTGTTTTGAGTTGCTAGTGCAAAGAGTATCCAGATGGTATCCCATTTTACTGTGGGGGAAAAAGTCTCCTCATAATCAACCCCTTCCTTCTGTGCAAAACCTTTTGCCACAAGCCTAGCTTTGTGCTTTTCAAGTGAGCCATCAGATTTATACTTGTTCTTGTAGACCCACTTGCAGCCAATTGGTTTCGTTCCAAATGGACGATCATCCAGCTTCCAAGTGTCATTCTTTATGAGGGCATCATACTCCTTTTGCATCGCTTCTTTCCATTCATCATGAGAAGTAGCTTCTTTGAAGGAAGTTGGTTCAAAATCTATAGACAAGTTCAATTCACAAACATAAGAAGCATCCATATCAACAGGTGAATTAGAGTCATCTACATCACCTCCATTTTGCCGGTTTGAATTTATGGTTCCTGTCTTTCCAACTTCATCAGGATGAACACTTTCAAGTGTCTTTGTCAGCCACTTTGGGGGACCTTTCTCAGATGGTCCAGGCTGCTCCATTGATTGAGTTTGGACTGAATCAAGATTGAGTCTCCCAATTCTATCAATTACATCACTTAAAGAATCATTTGTTGTTGGAGTTTCATGTGGGGTAGAGTTTTCTTCAGAAGAAGATTCCACATGTTGATCTAGTATAGGAATCCCCCCTTCAAGATGTGGAATCTGATTATCAAATTCTTGAAATGATTTTGTTTTTGCGAATCTATCCAAGCGATCAAGTTGCCGCTCAACAACATTGTCAGATTTGGATGATTCAAGAAAAATTACATCTCTAGATACAACAAACTTTTTATTTACTTCATCATAGAGATGGTATGCTTTGGAGGTGTTTGAATACCCCAGGAAGATACACTTACGACTTCTAGCACCAAGTTTGTTTCTATGTACCTTTGGTATCAAAGCATAACAGGTGGAACCAAAGATCCTGAGATGTTTTACCGAAGGAACATGTCCATACCACAATTCATAAGGAGTCTTGTTTCTTATAGCATTAGATGGACATCTATTCTTTATATATGCAACACATAGAACAACATCAGCCCAAAACATTATCTTTACATTTTTGAAGAAAAGCATGGATCGTACCATATTCAAGATTGTTCTATTCATTCTTTCAGCTACACCATTCTGTTGGGGATTATAAGGCACAGTTGTTTTATGTTTGATCCCATGTTGGCGAAGATAGTTTTCAAATTCGTTTGATGTGTATTCTTTTCCATTATCAGTGCGAATAGACCCAATATGAGATTGTGCATCATTTTCAATCCATTTATGAAAATTCTTGAATGTTTGAAAGGCATCAGATTTGTTCTTCAATAAATAAACCCAACATATTCTGGTGTAATCATCAATAAATGTCATGATATATTTATTTCCATTTGCAGAAGGAATAGGCATTGGACCACATAAATCTGAATGAATGAGTTCAAGCTTCCTATGTGCTCTTGAATGTGAATCATGAAAAGACTGTTTGCTATGCTTTCCTAGAATGCAAGCATCACATTGCTTAAGTTTTCTAGGAATTGTAGGCAAACCAGCAACAACATTTTTCTTCAACAAGCAGATACTGTCATAGTTCAAATGTCCAAATCTAGCATGCCATAATAAACTTGATGGAAGTGTACCTTCTTCATGATGAGAATTGTATGAGAAATGTTGTGCATGAGCAGAGGTTCCTTGCAGCTTGAGAAGCCTTTCTTCTTCTGTTCCCCTCATGACAAGTGAGTGATCAGATACTTTTCTTACCTCAAGCTTGCCATCAAACATATGAATGGAGTGACCTTGCTAGTGGATGTGGACCAAGGACAACAAGTTTCTCTTGAGCTGTGGGAGATATAGAACATGATGCAGAAGAAAGTCTAGAAGACCAGGTAGTTTAAGCCTGATTGTGCCAAGCCCTGATGGCTTGATTTTTGATTGATCTGCAAAGTATATGGCTCCATCAACATTGTCAGTGAAATATCCAAAAAAATCTTTTCTATGAGTCATGTGGCAGGTTGCTCCTGAATCAAGCAACCAATCATTTTTCCAAGAAGCAAGTGAAGCATTAAATAAATCTTCATTTACTCCAATATTACATTGTGCCACAACATAGTGAGCGGATTCAGGTGCTTTACCTTTGTCTGTATCGTCAGTTTTACCTTTCTGTTGGTTTCTTTTCTGCTCAATTTTGTCCCATGGTAGCTTGCATGTAGAGGCATCATGTGATCCATTTCTTTTGCAGCAAATGCAGTGCAAATCTACCTTTTCTCCTTGAGAATGTCTGCCCCCCCTACCTTTGCAATATCTTCCTCTTCACCAATGGTTCAATTTAGAAAGGTTATTTTTACATCCATTTGATGGATATTCCATCCCATAGTTGCAACTAATGAAACCAAAGATCTACTAGTAGTGTATCTAGCAGTAGGAGAAAAAGTTTCTTCACAGTCTATTTCTTCCTTTTAAGAGAAACCCCTTGCAAAAAATATGTTGTCACTTCCAAATGGATTTACAAGATCAAACATGTTGTTTAT
>Ga0115844_100322_pt1 | contig 13188 bp, 15 predicted proteins | sample InSIn1gowninarea_FD_83858 | JGI IMG/M metagenome (GOLD analysis project Ga0115844, IMG submission 83858) | reverse complement strand
CCCCGTATGTTCCACTGTCGTTCCCTCTCGAAAGGGAGACCCTTGTCTATTGTAATGTCCCCTGTAGCATCTCTATATATATAGAGATGCCCATATCTATTTTGTCTTTGCTCGCTTTCTTGGTTTCGGTTCGACCATTATATAAGGGGGGGGGGCGTCTCTGTTCTTATTCATGTCACCGAATACACCCCAATATTTAGGCCAATAATTGAGCTGTTTCATTCTCATTCTTTATATATGTCATTACGCTTTAGCAAAGACAGACACAACTCCATAGATGTTTCTTATTTAGACCCCGCTCCTTATCGCAGGTCTCCCCTCGGTCAACTGCTTTTGGCCTTCGATGGGTGAATGCTTTACGGCTTGGCTGGCTCGCACTTCTCCCTGTGGAGTTATCCCTTCTGTTTTTCACCTTGATCTCCTCACCCTGACGGGAAAGCAATAACGAACCTTTGTCAGGCGAGCCATCCTTCCTTACCAACTCCACCCCTGCCCCTGGTATTGGCTGGTATTGGAACCAACTCCACCCTGGAACCGAACCCTACCTATTGGTATTGGAACCACTAAACCAACCCCTGGTATTGGAGCAACCTGACCCCTGACTAAACCCATTTATGCGCCTAAAGGTCCTCGACCAAGAAAGAAACCTCGATCGAATGAAAAGGTCATTTATGCTTTAGGTCGAGGGAGAGGTCGCGCTTATGGATAGGTCGAGGGAGAGGTCATTGTAGCGCGAGCATATTACATTCATATTACATATGTAATATGATCGATAGGTTAGGTCTAGGTCAATTCCGATTTCTTGTGATTCCGATTCGACATCCTCCAACCAACCGGTCATGAATCACCCGCATTCAGGTCAAACTGATTTCTCGCGTGATCGATCATATTACATACGTCATTTTGATCCCGGTCATGAGCTAACGCATGCTGGTCACCAGCTATGATGGTGGTGTTATGAGCTACGCTGGTGGTGTGATGGTGAAACCAAATAGACCTGAAGTCGGTTGAGTGCTCGATCTGGCAATCAAGCGTAAATGACCTGTCCCGATCAATCAAGCGTCAATGTCCTCGACCAATCCAACATGGATGGACTTCTCTCCCGTCGATCTGGGATTCATGCAGGTCATTCTTATTACTGAAATGAGAGAATTGCTACTAAATGGTATAGAGATGGACTACTAGCTGGACCACTAGGGACAGAATGCATGGTGGTACTGCCCTACCCCAGTGGTAACCCAATGCCTGTGAGAATAGGTATCGAATGCTAGGCGGTCCAGTGAGAATCTCATTCCAGTGGGTAAGCCAGTTATACACTTCTCCGGATTCATGCGGGACTGATGGATGCTGGCTGGATGGTGACATTGGATTTTCCGGATTGTTGCCGCTGCTACCGATGCCTCCCTACTTAGCTTTGTCCCTGTCTCTGTCTCTATCCCTGCTTACTTATGCGGGCTCTGCACCAAGCTATTGACTGACTGTGGGCAATGGCCTTGAAACTATTGGTTTTGGATTTGGATCTCCAACAAGGTGAACCACTGCCTATGTCCTTGCCTACTGTGCCTCTGTACCCACCTTTGTCTCTGCGGGATCAACGGGCTATGCTTCCACTCCGGCTGTGAACTTGGATTCTGGTTTTCTCACCTTTGGTGCTGGATCGACAGAAGCAACTGCTTCATTGACTGAACCAACTGGATCTATAGGGGAACTGGATCACGATGACGATCATCAGACTCTTCACCATGATCACTAAGGTCAGAAGAATCTCGATCTCTAAACTCAGTATCTGGATCTAGCTTTCGAAAGACAGAATCTGGCTCTGTAAGGTATGCTGCTAGGCAATATGGTTGTGGGTAAGCTACTGGATATGCCCATTTCCCTACGTGTGCTTCAAAAAGAGAATCTACTGCCTTCTATATATACCTATACCTTTGGTGCTTCTCCTACCTATGCCTCTCCTGCTGCTGGAGAAACAATAGCTGCATGGCTTGGCTTAGATGGCTCTGTAGCTGGATCAACTGGTTCTGCTCAAAAAAATAGAGAGAATCTATTTTCTTATCCATTCTATCTTGTTCGGATAGGATAATAATAAGCCCTACCCAGTTCCATGTCCCATGGTTGGTGAATCCGAAGCTTATACCTAAATGGAAACTGTATCACCGCCCTTTCTCCCGCTCTATTATTAATTAATGGCACGAGAAGGTCCCGGAGGGGCTTGCGCTTCCTAGTGCAAGGAATAGTGGGTCACAGAATACATCGATCTGGTATGGTTCTGGCCCTGGTCAAATGGAATACGAATGGTAGCGGGAACTAGAATGTCGCATGCGAGGATCCGAAGCTTGTTAATACGTAGATAATGGACGAGAACTAGAATGAGGAATGAAATGTGATCAAAGATCCATCCGGGTGGACTAGACTTAATAATGAGATGGAATACGATTACCTATAGAAAAAAGAGGTAGAGGTTAGAGGATATTCTTATTCTGTTGCCCTACCTATTGAATAGATGAGACTCTTGCCCTACTTGAATACTCTTGATCGCTATCCTACTCTTTAAGGCCTGGCCACTTTCTTGTAATAGTAGGGCACAGCGCATGACCACTAACCTTGCCGTAATCTAAGAATCCGGGCTCATAAGCTCGGGCTGTTCTTCCCCGTTTCCCCCACCTCTATGGAATGAACCACACTACCGGCTTACACCACTGTATGTGGTAGGCGGGAGCACCCACAACCACCTAATAACTCAGTCGCTCATCTATACCGCCAGCAAGCTAGACCCTGTAGCCCCAGTAGTCATTTCCCACAGCTTCCGCTATGTCCGAACTCCGTCCAGCGGCCGGGAAAGCACTTGCCAGGGATCCTGGGGCTTACAAAGCGTATAAAGTTCTTACGGCATTTGATTTGACAGGGAAAGAAGGCGGCTTGCTTATCCCTTCATGTCGCCCATTAGTCTGGAAGAATATAAAGAGTAGACTCTGGCTATCTATTTCTACCCGAAAGCACCCGAATGAATTCTTATAGGAGGGGGAGGCATGGAACCAAAACCTCTGTCTGTCAGGACCCCTATTGACCGCGGAGGAATAGAAGCAATAATGGGTGGAAACCCACTATAGCTGTTTAAGGCAGTCCATCTATCTATATGAAGGGGTCAATCTTGGCTGTTGTTCCCTAATGGGGAAGCGCACGCACGGGGTTATTATAGGAACGTGATGTGGCGAAACTTGCGAGATTGTTCCTTATAGAGTAAAGATCTTCAGATCCCGGGATCAAAGTACCTTTATACACAGACATGTATGAACCATACCATCTCACCTCCTCATGATAGGCTGCCTCAGAGTTCATAGCAGATTCCTGGCATCATGAAATGTTTTCTCATCTCGCTAGCTTCCGGTGGTAGCTCCATTTGAAAAACACCCATTTCACTAGCATTTGGATATTGGGAATGACTCCTTCCTATCGCAGTATATAGGACTTACTACCCCGGACAGCTGCAGTAGCTTAGACAAGTCAGGCAGGGGCCACTCCGGTGTTGTGTTGATCACTTGACATGACGAAAGGGAGAAAGGCTCTAGTAAGCTTAGCTTGAATGAATTCCTTTGTTGGGAGCCGCTCGCTCGGTAGCGTCCTCCCCTCGGCTTGAATGGGATCTCCTCTCGATGGCGGCCTTATCAGTCGAGCACCTAAAGGTGATGGCGGCCTTAACAGTCGAGCCTGCTTACGCATCCTTATGGTCGAGCCCCTGCCGGTCCTCTCGATGGCGGCCCTCTCGATGGCGGCCCTCTCGATGGCGGCCCTTATGGTCGAGCACCTAAAGGTCCTTATGGTCGAGCGATAAATCGATGGCGGCCTTAACAGTCGAGCCCCTACCGGACCTTATGGTCGAGCACCTAAAGGTTAGGGTTTACTTATTGCCCCTCTCAAATAAGTAACCAAAACAGTCGAGCCTGCTTACGCATTCAATTTACTTCTTGGGTGGGGGGGCTTATGGTCGAGCACCTAAAGGTCCTTATGGTCGAGCGATAAATCGATGGCGGCCTTATCAGTCGAGCCCCCTACCGGGTCCTTATGGTCGAGCGGCCTAACGGCACCTTATGGTCGAGCAACTAAAGTTCCTCGTGTCAACTAAGCTTAGGCGCAGATAAGAGAGCTACGAGGCAGGAGAGGCTAGGTGAGACACATAAACAGCGGGACAGAGCGCTTTGCTAGTTGTTCAATAAATGGATGGCTTTTACGATATTCTTCTATTAGGGTACGATCGATAATGAAATAAATAGAGTCATTTCAATGTATGAATCCTTCGCTGCTGTAGCTCGATTTCGTTGCCATTGTTGTTCGAACACATCGCAACTTACTTATTCCAAATTTTGGGTGCCACTGAAAGAAAAGCATGAGGTGAGGGTGTTAACGCTCATCCGACAGAGGAGGATGAGAGGGAGAGGATCTCTAGATATTATATACGTAATTACGCTTTGATTTGATTCTATCTCTTATAATAGAGTACACTGCATATAGAGTACAACATAAGAGCCTGGATAACACCTAAACAGAGCGGAGGAAAGGCAATGCATGGGGAAAACAACCAACGTGGATAGAGCATAGGAGAGCAAAGGTACCAATCCGTATGACCAACCCGCTTATCTGTCCATCCGTCCATGAATCAATCCATCCCAGCCAGTGGCATCATCACACCCCGTACAGATAAAGCCTAGAGAGCAGGAGCCGTCACCCTTTCATAACCATAAGGCCAAGGAGCATTCGGAGCATGTATGGAACCGTCTGGAGCATGCCTAGAACTATCTGGGACACGTACAACAGGAGACCAATGATGATCATCCACAGCTAGCAGCTAATCGTATCTCGTAAGCATCTATTAGGGAGGGTGGACCACTGTAATGAGCGAAAACAGAAGACAAATAGAAATGCATAAGGCGAATTGATACCCTCATCCTGGATATCCACCCCCGAACCCAGATCTGCTATTAGTAGCGCGTTACCAATGGAAAGAAGTGCTAGGGAACCAAAACACTGATAAGAAGTGCTAGGGAACCGTATCAAAATTAGGCATATGGCCCCTGGAGCTCGCCACAAGTAGTCGTCCCAACTCGGGTTCGTCAAAGATGAATTACGAGCGATAGCAAACACAGCTATAGAAGGTCAGGACCAATCGGGGAGGACAAAGCCAGTGGTGAAGGGCCCGAAAGATGTTGGCCTCCAACCAATCAACGAAGGAAGCGAGCAAGCCAACGAAGGAAGCAAGCAAGGGCCATCCTGTCGAAAGCAACACGCAAAGACAAAATAGATATGGGCATCTCTATATATATAGAGATGCTACAGGGGACATTACAATAGACAAGGTTCTCCCTTTCGAGAGGGAACGACAGTGGAACATACGGGGGACAGCCAGAGACAGGCAAGAGAAAGAATGGTCCATGCGTTGCACGTTGACAGAACATGAACAATTCAAACAATAGCCTTGGCGGATACCACCAATAGCAAGCATACCGGTATCATACATAATACAACCAAGAGATAGAATGATAGTGTCCTACATAATACGACCAATACATGCCCCAAACAAATACTAATACTACGTGGGTGGGACATAGACGGGTCACAACCCGTACAGAACAACAAAACACGTTAGCGAAGTTATAACTTATCCTTACCCTACGCATCCTACCACATACGGATAACACTATTTGCATACCCAGAGTCATTGTATCTACAGTATTATACGGCCAATACAGTAGTTGTAGAACGAGAGTAAGCAATCCCAGAGTAGGCATAGAAACAGAGCTGGCTCCGCCGGGGGATTGGGGTGGGTGGGTAAATAGTTCCAATGCTTGGTTCCTTTGGCTTTAAGAAAGCACCGCAGAGAATAGGGAGACTTAACAGAGACATATATAATGGAATACATGTACGTAGAGGGACTAATAGTCAGACTGGTCCGGACGTGGGTGCAGATGCCACTAAGACATCAACTAAACAATACCTAGTTACGAGGAGACTGTAAGGGCACGAAGACGGGAGCGGGCTTTGGAAATAGAAAAAAGGTTGAATGAACCCGAATCTCGTAAATCATAGGTGAACCCGATACCGGCTGCTTTACTTTGATAGATCAATAAAGGCTAAATGACATAAATAATGGCTTAACGGCACCGCCCAGCGAGTCTTGAGTATTTGTCTAGTCTTGGCTTAAACGATATAGGGAGAGCGGACACGTACTCTTGAAGCATCTCACTACGAGAGCAATAGCCCTACCAGCTACTATTGACCCATCTTACGTAGTTTGCCGAATGCAATGATGAACATAAACAGCAGCGCTGACAACCTTGACCGATCCATGCGCACCCATCTAACTGTAGATAGTGAGTTCTTCGTTCCCGAACCAAAGTGAATAAAATAGAGTAATATAAGACTAATAAACGGCATCAGAAAGCAGTTGGGAAAGTGAATAAAATAGAGTAATAAGGGCCAAATTAGGCTATAAGAAATGGTCGAGCCTGCTTCCGCATCCTGAAAGGTCAACCCCCAGGACCAACTTACTGCCTGACCGGATGGCCAAATTATTAGGGTTATATTCAGCCTACGCAGGGTCACCCGCTTGGGCGTGTCAAGTAGCCGTAAAACGCACGCAAATGCCCTCTCCTTAAGCCCCCTAAAATAAGCAATCAAGGACCGGAGGGCGATGGCGGCCCTCTTCGCGTTCCTCTCCTTATCAGTCGAGCCCCCTAAAGGGTCCTCTCTTTTGGGGCAGGGGGTGCTTATTTGGTGAGGGGCCCCAAAAGAGAGTTGTTCGTCTCCTCACACGTTACCTCACCCTATATTCTTTAGGGGCGGAGCCACTCACTATTCCGATGGTGAGGGGTCACTCACTATTCATATGGTGAGGGATTTCTCGCTCGACTGTTAAGGATGCGCAAGCAGGCTCGACTGATAAGGCCGCCATCACCTTTAGGTGCTCGACCACCGCCTTTTAGTTACTTATTTGAGACCCAATAAGTAAATTGAAGAGGGCCGCCATCGCCGCCATCGCCGCCATCGCCGCCATCGCCGCCATCGCCGCCATCGCCGCCATCGAGAGGGCGTGCTCGTCAGTAGAGCGTGCGTATAGTTTCTGCGTTCAGTCAATCTACGCAGAGTGAATCGGTCTGATTACTTAGCGGATCTCGCTTGGTTCGTCGGTGGCCTCTCATAGACTGCCTGCTGCTTAAACTGACACTGAATAAGGCACTACCAAGTGCAACCCTAGAGGCACTTAGTAAGGTCGCCCACTGTAACCACAGCGACTTTTCTTCTCACTTTAGGCCGGCTCTCCTCCGGCACAAGGGGAGGAATCCCTAGGAAAGGTTTTATATACGCTTTTCTCAATAAGGTGGAATAACGCTTTTGCAGTAGTGGTAAATTGGAGAGTGAGAAGGTGGCGAGGAACCAATCGACTTCCTTAGAACAATGTTTGGATAGTCTAGAGGTGGGGAAGTATACGATTAAGAGAGGATAGATAGAGGCAAAAATGTGCATAAGAGAGCATACAGAGAGGAAAGCGATTCCATATATCCAGCTACGGGATTCACCCTTCGCGGGGAGGAAGGCCAGGAAGGCATTTGATCACCCGACCATAAAAGACCTGAACCGCTATCCGGAGAGGAGTAGGTGCTGGCTTATGTATTGAACTATAAGTATGGAGTAGCTTAAGTATTGAACCAGAAACCCTAATACCTAGTAGGTTGATGGGTCGCACGAACACGCCTCGCCCACTAGACTAGCTCCTGAATTCTAATATAGTAATAGATCGAGATGCGAAGCTATAAGTCCCGGATTCAATTGACCAAGTCTCAAAAGCAGCCGAGTCAGCATCATAACCACCAGCACCAGGGGTGGAGGCACCATCCTTTTTGCCATCATTCGTCCACTACCACCTCGCTAGGTGTCCCTTCCTGTTCCAGTATATGCTCTTGTTTCTAAGGACAATGCAGAGGTAAGGGTGTCGATCCAGTTGATTCAGCATTTGAATAAGTAGATCTCGTCAGGCATGGAAGGTCGGAGCTATGGCTTAAGTAAGGAAGAATCGAGCATCCGATCGTCATCTTTGTCCATCATTGACCCACAACGGAGCATTCTTACTTACTGTTACTACAGTGGTCTACCTATAGCGCTATAGCCCTGCATCCGGCAGCTTATTAGATACGGAATATAACATATGTAAGAATGAGACTTAGTAGGGTCAATCTTGTTCGCTACGCCTATAAGAGCCACAGCAACAGATATACTCTGGAAATAAGAAACCCGCACCTCCGAAGTACGTGCGCTACTAACCCAACCTTAACGAAACTACACATTATGACCCAGATCTACCAGCGGAGAATCTAGTTTATCCAATTCTAGGGCCAATCGTTCGTTGAACCCATTTCTCCGGAATCACCAACAGCAAAGGAAGGAGAAGCGAAGACAAGTGCAAAGGTGGGAGTTTCACCGGTTGACCAAGCAGCGATGGAAGCTATTGATTCAGTAGACCCTGCATCTAAGCCAGCAGCAGAGATTGCAATACCATCACCAGCAGAAAAGCAAGCAGTATAGGCAGCAGTGGTTTTAGCAGTTGATCCACCATTATACGCACCAGCAACGGAGTCACCACCACTAACATAAGCATACGCACCAGTTAACAAACCATCACCTCGCCCGGAGACGGATCCTTTAGTTCGAAAGCCTATTGATTCGGAATCAGTTGTATTTGAACCAGTGGTTGGAGTTTACCTAGTAGTTTAACCAGTTACATATCTAGCAGATCGAAATCGAGTTGACCCAGTTCCAGGAGCAGATTTAGTTCCAGGTGAAGAATATCCATAACCACTAGTGATAGGTCGAGATCAAGAAGACCCAGCGTCTGTTCGACAGCCATCACCCCGCCCAGATCCTGATATAGAACCACCTGCAGTGATGGAGGCGAAAGTCGACCCATCCGCATCATTTCAAGAGCCATACCCCGTTCATCGAGATCCAGATTCACTAGCTTCATCTCGTCCAGATACAGATCCAGTCAGATATCCAGGGCCTACTATATATCCATATTCAGAGCCTATTCGAAAGCCAGCATACCTCGTTCAAGTTGGAGATACGGACCGGATCAGCAACAGAGGAAGTAGCAGTTGACCCAGTACCAGTTGTTTCAGTGAAGTATAGCAGATGATTCAAATAGACTCTTCCCCGCAACAACCTGTGTGTTATTTTACAGTATAGAGAGTCCATGGATGAGCCAGGTTCACCACCTCAGGAACCAATTGGCACTTCACTGATAACTCAACATACCATCTTATATCCAAGTCCCGGCAGGAAGTTCCTTCATTGTTAAGGGGTTCAATGGAGGGTGTTGCAAATGCACCCTCTGGCCCTTGCGACTCATGATACTTCAGCGCTGTGAGAAAGTTCACAATAGCTCCCGCATGCACAACTGGATCTTTCTGTCATTCCATCAGATGATTTCACACAGTATGTGAAAGAAATGAGGACAGAGTTGGATGATCGATGCCGCACACTTGGGACGTCTTATCAACAGTGAACTAGAAGGCATGCACGCACACTGGCTGAGCATGAGTCTGGGCGCTTCTGCAGTTGAGGATGCGCAAGCAGGCTCGACCATAAGCCTTTTAGTTACTTATTTGAGAGCCCAATAAGTCAATTGAATTTGTACTCAGCCGTTCTCAAAGGCCCCGCAGATACAGACCTACCAATCTCTGCGACATAAAAGATTGCACATTTGCAAAAGGCATTCCAAGCCCTGCCCTTCAGGACCAGAATTGAGAATTGCAAGCAAAGAGAAAGCCGGTGCCGACCACTGAAGAAAGAAAGCTGGAGGCACCAATGAAGGTTGCAGACGAGTTGTATCAGAGTGTGAAAGCTAGTGCGGATAGGATTTCGGGCCTAGTCATCTCTAGTTTTCAGATCTGGACACATTTACGGAATTTTCTTTAAGTACCCATAGAATGATTCGATAGGGTGAGGGCTCAGGGTTATGAATGGATGAACTGCTGGGTTATTAATGGTTTAGAACGGAACTGAACTGCTGAACAGCTTTCTGCAGGCGGAACTGCTTTATGGCGGCACTGCTAATTCCCTGCTTGACCTGCTTTCTGTAGGCCCAATGCTAGAACTAATCAAAAAATATATCCATCCACAGGCTAGGTAGCTGGCATCTATCGACCCAAGCCAGAATAAGCATCTATCCACGGTAGCTGGCATCTATCCACGGGCTTGAAAGCAACTATACACGGGCTCTCAAGTAGGCGGGCAGGTTGGAGAGAGAGTGCCCTTCCTGTGCTTGGCCCCACCACTTACTTCCCTTCAAAGAGCTAGCTTTCGGGAAGCCTTATATATGATCTGGGGCAAGGCCCCTCTTTGACGGGAAGACATTCTCCAGGCTTTATGTTACTTGCTTGCTTGAGGGGCTTTAGGCTTTAGGCCTTTTCTTTTTCTATTCCTATGTCGCTGACGCACGCAGTTGAGCAAGAGAGAAAGACGACTACTTACTTCTCTTTCTAGCTGAGTGGCATTTCTATTATATATGCAATTATGCTTGCCAGCCTGGAAGCATATGTATTTGATTATAACCAGGACTTCCCCCTATTAACGAAGTGGGTGAGGGGTGATCGACCTAATTTGACTTAGTGAGTTCGTTAGCGAAGTGTAATCAGCTGGGGGCATGGCCCTATTTGTTTGTGGTGTCTTTCTTTTTGACTCGCTAACTCAGGCCTTCTTCTCTATTATTTGGTCTTACCTGAGTTGAGTGAGTCTCTCTCGGCCTTATCTTCTGTCTTTCTAGATGCATGCGATCATGCGAGCCAGCCTGCCTTATCCATTATATTCGGCCTGCCAGGAAAGAGATTTATTCTCTGTGGGCCATCCCGCTCCCTGAAAGTCGTGGGCCATCGTATCCCTACACGTCTTAGGCACACTAAAGCCAGTAGAGACATACCCGACCGAGAGACAGAGACTTTAAGGGATCGTTCTCGCCATCGTTTTCCTTCCGTACACAAGGTTAGGTCACTCCTTCGATAGGTCACTCGATAGGTCACTCGAAAGGTTAGGTCACCACACTCGAATGACTTTCCTCAATAATCCACACGACCTTTGTAATGGGTGTGGGGGTAGATCCATAATTCGGTGGAATTAGCGCAGGGAATGTCAGTAGGTAACGGGTTTATTCCCACACGCTACGTTTCTTCCGGATTCAATCTCACTGAGTCCATGTCGTAGAGGGACACTGGGGATACCCTTTTCTATAGATTATACAACCAACGTAATAATAATAACGGACCCAGCCCGGCTGGTAAAAGGACCTAGTAATCTCTATCAATCATATCTCTTTGTATACAATATTATACAATATTATGGTTAGTCTGCGGATCTGCATGAATCTGGGCTTTGAATTGGTCATTTTTAGAGTCAAACCTGTCCTCGCCTTTCTTAGGTCTTTAGAGCGACTCCGTTACAAATGACCAATCGCAGCTACTTTAAGGGAGCTTAAGCGGCCATAGAACGCACGCGAATGCCCTCACTATATGAATAGTGAGCGTTGACACCCTGATAAGCCGTTCGGGACATTGAAATCCAGCCAAGTTAGGGATAATGGTCAATCACTTTTGGGATAACCTTAATCTGCCCTTTTTCCGGTTGGTTGGGTGGCGTTTGGGATAACCTGAAGTGTGGGATAACCTTAAAGAACTACCCTTCTGTTTCCTGCCTTAGAAGGGTGAGGATATATGGTCAATTCCCTAATGAAAGATGGCGTTGCTACCCCGTCCAACCATACCAGCAAAAAAGACCAGTACTTTACTTAGCAAGCATTTGACCCAACCCAGCAAGCTAGCAAGACAGAATCCAGCCAGTTATAAAGGCGTAAATCTGTCAAGACAACTTCTAAGTATGGTCCGTTTATCCCACTCAATGAGATATGGGTCATCGATATAGTCAAAGTGCCATTTCGTCTAAATCAATTCATTGTTCAGAAAGCCTGCAAGAGAACAAGCCATCAACAGGTCTCTCTCCAACCGCATCAGCAGCTTAGCCAGGACACAAACCCCAGGTTACTTTATTACAGCTTAAGCATTGCCAGTTAACATGCCAGCTACGATTAGATATCGTGCAACTTCCACTTTCCCGGTCTAAAGCAAGCTCCAGTTATATCTCTAGCAGCCTAAGCGTCGCCAGTCAAGTGCGGGTGGGAGCAAAGACCAGTAGCCCTAGAGCAAAGGAAGCAGCTATAGCCATGTTTCATAAGTTGATAGTAGCATCGAGCATAGAGAGAGTCAAAAAGACCGCCAAGATATTCAAAGAGGCCGCTGCTAATATAAAGCAGATCCAGAATTCGATTCAATAGTTGGGTCAGCGATGGAGATAAGAGGCGGAGGTGCATAAAGAAGCTCTTCCTTTCCTTCCTCCATCAACTACTTGATCCGGTAATGCTTGAACTCGTTGAAGAGAGTCTATGGGCCTCCCATCCGATTGTCCCATCCGAGGGCCAACTAGATTACGTAGATGAGCGATCGGTTGAACAACTACAGGGGAATTCCGATTAGACCGACCTGACTGACTGGGATTCAACGTTATTTCCTAAAGGTGAGGTGATGGTATTCCCTACCCAAGGATGGATAACTAGAACAATCTCTCTTCTTCTACCCCATCCTTTCTCACCCGGCTAGGACGGGAGGCAAGACAGCCCTTTGTTACTTGTGGCCTTCGAAGCAGTTGGATGAAGGTAGGGCCAACTATCCAATTGTTAAGCTTCAATCCCTATGCAGGATGGCTTCAATCCCTCGCTCGGTAAGACCTTCTTGTTATCTTGTCCGACTAATCCATCCTGAACCCCCGGCGGGAAAGTTGTTAATTACTATATTGCCCATGCTTTCCCACTTCCCTCGGTAGTCCTTCATTCACTCCCTCCTTATTGCTTGGTAAGGCAGAGAGTAAGGGTTAACCGCCTCTCTCTAGGGCTGACTAAATGTCGATGCAAATCCACGTAGTTGATGAGCGACCCCCAAACCATAATGAGTAGGACGACAGCCCCAATCATTGTATTTCTCCTCTCCTCTCGATGGCGGCCTTAACAGTCGAGCACCTAAAGGTTAGGGTTTACTTATTGCCCCTCTCAAATAAGTAACCAAAACAGTCGAGCCTGCTTGCGCATTCAATTTA
>Ga0115844_100320_pt1 | contig 13206 bp, 11 predicted proteins | sample InSIn1gowninarea_FD_83858 | JGI IMG/M metagenome (GOLD analysis project Ga0115844, IMG submission 83858) | reverse complement strand
TAATATTTCCAATAAAGACCGCATTTATTTGAGTGGTTATCTCGGGCGCGATGTCTTTAATTTTAATAATGCAGAACGTGCCTTTAAGGTGAATGTTCCCTGGGGTAATTCCACCGCAACTTTTCGCTGGAACCATATTTTTAACCAGAAGCTGTTTAGCAATACTTCATTGGTTTATAATGATTATAAATTTGCTTTTGGCGCCGCTCAAAATGATTTTTCTATACGGCTCTCTTCAGGTATTAAAGACCTGAATGCTAAAACCGATTTTGATTATTACCCGCTTCCAAATCATAAAATAAAATTCGGCGCATTATATACCTATCATCGTTTTTTTGCCAAACATTGTAACGGCACAGCAGGATACGACTGTTTTTGCGCCTAATAATGCTAATAAAAAATATGCTAATGAATATGCTGTTTATCTCCAGGACGATTGGGATGTAAGCAATACAATTAAAGTGAACATGGGATTGAGGTATGGAGCATTTCAACAGATAGGTCCTTTCACAAAGTATACCACCGACCAAAACGGCAACAAAACCGACAGCACCAGCTACAAAAGCGGTCAAAACATTAAGTATTACGGCGGTTTAGAACCACGATTCACTATACGTTATGCTATAAATGAAGATGCTTCTGTAAAAGCCGCTGTGACCCGAAACTTTCAATATATTCACCTTGTCAGTAATGCAGGTACAACTTTACCAACGGATTTATGGGTTCCCAGTACTTATAAAGTCAAACCTCAGATCGCATGGCAGTATGCAGCAGGTTATTTCAGAAATCTCAATAATAATGCATATGAAACTTCTATAGAGTTGTATTACAAAAACATGCAAAACCAGATCGAATACCGCGAAGGATATACGCCTTCTTTGAAAGATCCCGAGGAAGAATTTGTATTTGGAAAAGGCTGGAGTTACGGGGCTGAATTTTTTGTAAATAAAGTAAAGGGAAGATTTACCGGCTGGATTGGTTATACGCTTAGCTGGACGTGGAGAAAATTTCCGGACCTGAATGGCGGACAGAAATATCCTACAAAATTTGACCGGCGACATGATTTGTCGATAGTCGGAACTTATGAAATTAATAAAAAGTGGAAACTGTCATCGGTGTTTGTTTATGGAACAGGTAACGCGGTAACTGTTCCTGAAAGGTTTTATTTTATAAATGGAGTATTAACCCAGGAAAACAGCCGCGTGAATGCTTATCGCCTTGCCCCTTATCACCGCATTGATTTTTCTGCCACCTTAACCCCTAAACATAAGAAAAAAAGAAAATACTCAGATAACTGGGTCTTTAGTATTTATAATGCGTACAGCAGGCAAAATCCATATTTTATTTATTTTGACCAGGAAGGAAGTGCGATTGACGGAAGTCTAAAAGTTGACGCAAGACAAGTCGCCCTATTTCCTATAATTCCTGCAATTACCTGGAATGTGAAATTTTAATATCGATCTGTGAATATCATTTTTGGAAGAACTGTACAAAAAAAAGAGGCCCTTTCATGTCAGGCCCCTTCAACTTAAAATCCGTTTTATAGTTTTACGGCGTTCCTTCGGTTACGTTATCGTTGCTGTCGCTGCCAAGGCTGTAGGAATTGTTCTCCTCATCTTCTTCGCCAATTGCTTCCATAGGATCATCCGAATCTACTCCTGAAATGTCCAGATCATCTCCTGATACGCTTGTAGCAAGGCTTCCTTCGTTTAGTATGTCTCCCTGCGCATCCGTTTTATCAAGCTCAGCTTGTCTCAAACGTTGGTCATCATCTATTGGCATATCTTCATCTGCTCTTATCAAAACAGTTCTTTCAGTTGCAGAAACATCCGCTTCGTTACCCATTACCAAGTCTGTATCTTCGTCGCGATCATCATCACCAAAAAGGCCAAGACCTTCTTCATCATCAGAAGAAATGGTAGTGTCCTGCATCTCGCCAATACTAGGGACGACAATATTTTCCTGGCCGGGAATATCGCTGACATCCGGAAGATCGATAATAAAAGTTTCCGATTTCATTTTTTCCTGGTCGCTTTCAGAATCGTGTATATCCTGGCCCTGCAACGAATCCTGCCTTGTGATATTTACCTCGCTGTTCGCCTTAACTTGTTTTTGATCTGACGGATCATTTGTATTGTTTGTATTGTTGCTTGTAGTCATTGTTTTGTTTTAATTAGTCTTGAAGGTAGTAATAATATTAAGCAACTTCCAGGCTTGCCTGTTTCAATGCATCGTCTATAAGCTCCTGGCTTTGCAAAATTGCTTCTGCATAAGGTTCGTACAATATTCTTGCCGGAGGCTGGTTTTCCCTGATCTCAGCATCCCACAGACCTGAATTGTGCCAGGGGCTAAGATGATCCCAATCAGGACGATCAATAATAGGATAAATGCAAATACCATAAAAAGGGATGCCTTGTTCTATAACCGCGGCTGTTTCTTCTGCTATCATATTTATCCATAAAGGCCTGTCTTCTTTTGGATGGCTGGTTTCGGTAAGTACAAGTGGTTTCTGATACCGTTCGTATACTTCAGTCAGCAATTCACGAAAGGGAACCCAACGCGGATCAGCAGGCTCTTGTCTCCAGTCTAAAGGTTTCCAGATATCTATTTCCCATTGGTTGGTATAGTAAAAATTGACTCCTACCATATCAACATACTCGGGCTTCCCACCCAGCTCGGGGCTCATATAACCCGAAAGTATGTCTACGGCCTGGTATTGATAATTATGCCATATTAATGCCTGCTCTATTCTTTCTGGAGGAGCATCAAGCTCGGGAACAGCATTTATCAAAGGTTCTGTAGTAAGAATTTTAACTGAAGGATCTTCTTCACGCATTGCTGCTACACCTTCTACGTAAGCACGCATCAAAGCATACTTTACCTGCCAACCATGGCCCGTACAATAAGGTGATGTACCACAAGCGTCGCCACCAAGCCAGGACAGAAAACTCACTTCATTTATCGGAGTGACAATAAGGGTTCCATAAGGATCAATTGAGCGGTAAAATTTTACAAATGAGCGGCATATTGCAGCAAATCGGCGGGCAAAAAGAGGATGTAAAGGAGTAAGGTCATCAGGGAAACCAAAATGACAAATATCCCAGAGTTGTTGTAGTCCATTTGCTTTTCCACGATCTATCATCATTTTTACTGTGCTCCAATCGTAATGGTAAGGCCTTTTTTCTACGAGGCTCCACCTTATTCCTTCTCGCACAGTCCTCATATTGAAAGGTCTCAAAAGCCGGTAATCATAATCAATAAGTTGAAGATGGCCGGTTTCCTTTAAAAAATCTACACGGTTGCCGAAGGCATTAAGCTTATCCGTACATTCATAACCTGCCATCCAAAAAGAACTGAAAGGGTTGTTCAACATATAAAAATAAAAGGGCTAAGGCCCTGTTTTTATTATTAATGAAAAAAAAGAATAAATTTTGAAGGTTAATGTGTATTGAACTATTACGACTTTTTCTTCACTCCTAAAGTTATCACATACCTCGCCTGAAAAACCAAACTGCTCAATCCACCCTGCGCATAGTCATAATCCCATCGAGCGCCAATATCGAGGAATCCGTTAAAATAGCCAATTCCAAGAGCCTGCGAAACACTTGTCTTTGAGTCACCTAAATGTACAGTAGACTCACCTATTTGTCCTGTTAGGTAAAAATCAGGAGTCAACTTATAATTGAGGCCCGTTCTCAAACCATAAATTGTTGCCCTTGGTTGCTGATCTTTTCCACCATGCGACCTCAACCCGGCATAGGCTATAATTGAAAAACGGCGTGCTAATGGGATATCGAGTAAAGCAGAACCTCCTATTCCAAGATTATGAGTTTTTTTGAAATCACCTAAAGGAAATCCGACTTCAGGACCTATCCTCAAATTTAAATTATTTCTTTCCCATCTTGAATAGACCGTTCTTGTAGTTGTTTGAACAATAGTGTCCTGAGCCTGCAAAACTGTGGAAACTAAAATGGTTACAATTACGGTCAACAGCAGTTTTTTCATAAAAGTTTTTTAAAGAGTATTTTGATTAATTGTCGTGTAGTAAAAACAGAACAAAATTTTAAACATAAATAATCAGGCCACAATAATTTCTTCTGCCACTCTTTGTCCGCTTGTCAAGGCCGCTTCAACTGTCCCCATTTCCGGTCCGTCGTATAGCGCTTCTCCTGCAAAAAACAAAGTGTTTTGTACCGGTTCCATTAAAATTTTTCGTGCTTCAGAAGTTTCCAGTGTGGAGTAAGAATAGGAACCCAAAGTGAATGGGTCACGCGTCCAGTTAAAAACTCTGCCTGATCTAAGTTGTTTTTTAAGAACTACTTTATCGATGTTAAAAATAGTGGCCAAAGATTGAAGTGCATGATCCAACAAAATATCATCTTTTTCATCTTTTAATTTTTCTGCCTGGGGTCCCGACAACCACCCTGTTAAAACCGGTAACCGTTCCGGCAACTGGGTCCACCATGTCGGTATAACTTGTTTTGAAAAAAACATTTGAACTTGTGAAGTCTCTACATTTGCTGTTTTCTTAATCGAGTCTTCTTCCCAAAAAATTTCTTCAAACTCAAGAAGGACTTTTATCACAGACCCAAAACCCATTTTCTTTGCCGCCTCTTCCTTTTCTGCTAATGCAGGAAAGTATCGGATGCACGATCTGCGGGTTTTTTCTGCGATCCAAACGCCTAAAGGAACTGTAATGAGTGCCTTTGATACAGTAAATTTATTTTGCCGCTCATCTACGATTTCCACAGATCCTTTTTTCCACCTTATTTCTTTTACAGCCGTTGACAACCAGATTATTGCTCCTGCCTTCAAGCAACTCTCTTTGAGATAATCCATCAATTTACCGTAACCTCCTACCGGCCTGTACTGCTGGTCGTCTTCACTCAACCATTCTTTCAAAAAAGCTTTTGCACTTATGCGACCAGTTTTTCCTGAGTAATAACCTTCTATGTAGGAAGCTAACGACTCTCTCAGACTCTGATATTGATCTCCACTAAAATATTGGTTTGCAAATTCGGCAATACTTATATCTTCTTTTAGTGCTTTTAAATGTTGTATCACAATCTCAGCATTAGCAAAAAAAGCGTCTTCCTGGTTCCATTGACCATTTTTCACCTGGTACATTTCTCCATTAAGCTCGTGCTTTGCTATTCCTGCTTCTTCTAAAAGATTGAGCGTTACATCAAGATTTCCATGTATAAATTCTGCACCTCCTTCCAGATACCTTTCTTTCTCTGTTAAAGAAATGGTGTGAATACGTCCCCCAATCCTATCCCTGCCCTCCAGAACAATAACTTTAAAACCTGCCTCTGCCAACATTTTTGCCGCCATCAACCCTGCAGCTCCGGCGCCTACGATTGCTATATCCATACGTTAAACAAAATTACTCAAGTATAATAACTCATTATCACGTTTTTAGTTTCAATAATTCAACATCACTTTATCTCGCAACAACCAATGATTGCTCTCGCGGAAAAGATGCAGAATTTGTTCCGGATAATGTTTTCAATGAAATCTCTCTAATCAATTAAAAAATTGCATTTTGAGCTCTTTATCTTGGGTTTGTGGATGCATTAATGCAGCGGGAGTACTTAAAATCGCAGCAAGAGGAATTAGAAAATTTTGAACTACTAACACAATAATCTCTTCCTCATATCGTTTAATAAAGAGTTTTAATTGCTTTTTTTGAATATTGGAAGTTTTTTTTATGAGGGAGCCGGCTGTCTTTTCAGCCGGCTTTTTCATTTTTTAAAGCGTATTACTTTAAAAAAAGAAAGTCAACCTAGATTTTCACGAATGTCTTTTGCTACTAAAATGGCATTTTTCTCAAATTAGATAGGGTCGGAGCAATAAACATTAACCAATCTACGTTTATTAACTGGATTTTTTCATGAAAGTTGGTTTTTAAAAATAATGTGATAAAAGCTTGGTGTTTCCACATCGAGCTTTTTTATTTCTCCTGCAGGTAAAACTAACTCATAGTCTCGCCGCTCTTGCAGCTTTCAAAAATATTTCGGTGAGTGGCGTTCTTGTCGAACAAAAACTAAACCGGATGGTCACATTTAATTTTTTCCACAATATTATTAAGTACCCTGTTCGTTTAACAACTTAGTTAATGAATTTATTTCACGCCTGGTGTTTCAACAATGTGCTTTTTTCGCTATCAAATAAGCATACGCTTTTATTTTTTCCAAGTATAAACTTATCGAAAAATTAGCAGTCTCTTTTAGTATTAATGTTTAAACGACATTCCATGAAGCATGTGGGCCTTATAGGATTTGTAATAGGATTGTTGATAATAATTATCCTATCGATATTTGAAAGAATTGCGAGTTTTGTAAGCAGTAGACACAGACGCACCTAATAAAAGTAGGCGTTTTTGGGTATCTGAAATTAGACAGTAGAAGCAGAGGCATGCTTTTTATATAAGCATTACTTCATTCATAATGCGTGAGCACTACTGAATTGAAAAAAAAGAAAGCGAGCTGGATTTCTATCCGGCTCTTTTTTTGACGGTGGAAATCTTATTAAGTTTAACGCCTCTTAGTTTTGTTAAATAAATGCGGAAAGCATGAATAAAGTGAGTTTTTGACCGGGTCAAAACATAGCTGGCGATAAAATATTTTTTATTTCTTTTTCAACGGCCTTTTCCCTCGAAGAGTATTCTGACATCAAAACCACACAATTCAACTATTAAGCTACATTTATATTTCGACTTTCATTTGTCGAATTGGTAAAGCCTGGTTTGTTTAAGCTGGGCTTTTTATTTCTTTGCGAATCAATGTTATGTAATCCTTCTCGGTATACACGCTCTTGTAAACAATTGCCCAAAATCTGTCAGTATTAGTTTCTATTTAAATTCTCGATGACACGTTTCTTCCTGTATTGGCGTTACATGTACTCAAACGCACTCTATAACGTTTAAACTTTCCAAGTGCCGAAGGTACATAAATGCGTTAGCAGGAAAATATACATCCTTCATGCCATCTAAAGCAATAAGCCTAGATGTAATACTATCGTTTGGAACCATTTCTGTTTTTATAATATCCAACTCCGGTTCCTTCTTTAACTGGAAAAGAATTAATTTAGGATTAGGGTGGCCTTGACAGGAATCGAACCTGTATCTGGAGCTTCGGAAACTCTTATACTATCCATTGTACTACAAGGCCGGAAGGGCTGCAAAAGTAAAGGTTACTTGCCAAATTCACCCATATTACTGCTAAATATTCTTACGGCTATTGCTAACAATATTACCCCGAAAAATTTTCTCACAGCTATTAGTCCTGCTTCACCCAAAGCCTTTTCTATAAATCGTAAAGACTTTAATACAATATAAACCAATACCAGGTTTACTAAAATTCCTAATAAAATATTTATTTCGCCAAAATTTGCTTTTAAAGACATTAAAGTAGTAAGTGTGCCGGCGCCCGCAATAATTGGGAAAGCAATGGGAACTACAGTGCCGGCACGTGCGTCTTTTTCACTTTTAAATATTTCGTGCCCCAATACCATTTCTAATCCTAACAGAAATATTACGATAGAACCTCCTACTGCAAAAGATTGTATTGTTACTCCTAAAACCTTTAAAAAAGGCTCTCCGGCAAACAAAAAACCAATCATAAACAAACCCGAAATAACAGTAGCACGGAATTCCCTAATGCCACCCAGCTTGTTGTTAAGAGAAATGAGCAGCGGTATAGAGCCGATTGCGTCTATCACTGCAAACAAGGTAAAACTTACGGTCAAAAATTGCTGTAGATCGAATCGCATAACAAACAAATTAAAGGACAAAATTATAATATTCCTCAAAGGCTTGCTGCAAGTTGCGACAGTTGTTCCTCAAATCCTAATATTGTGTTTTACTTAATTCCTGCATTTTTTGGCAGAAGATCGCAAAACCAAAAGCCGATGGATGATGACGCAAATCTGTTACTGCTTAGGTCTTTATTGTTTTCAGTTTGCGGCGCTCTGTATTCACGAAATACTTTTTCACCTAATTCATAAGAAACCGGCCGTTTAAATATTGGCCCGTCAAAAACAAATGTGTGAAACTCTCCATTTTCGCCACAAGGGTCTACATTCGCTGGTAAGTCTTTGAGAAAATCATTATCAATGATACGTCCTGCGAAACTTTGATCGAGCAGGTCTGATTTTATGCAAACAACAACCGTCTTAAAACCAAGAGCGATAAATTCATGCATAAGTTCTGTTGTATTTCTTTTCCATAGGGGAAAAACCGCCTGCATATTCACTTTAGACAATTGCACTTCACGATAGGCTTTCAAGTCTTCAAGAAAAATATCACCAAACAAACTATGAGTAAACTTTTCTTTCTGCAGTTGCCTAATCGTCTGTAACATCTGTTCTTCATATTCTAACATTGTCGGTTCGTCGGGCAGAATCAATTTTTGTAAAGGAATTGCTATAGCATCTGCCTGCAGCTCTAATAACTCTTCTCTTACACCATGCATAGATACGCGTCGATGTTGACTATTGACATTGGTGAGCAGCTTTTGTATCGAATATTTATCATCCCGACTTGCATGATATAAAGCAAGAGCGCTGTCTTTACCGCCGCTCCAGTTGAAGAAAGATTTATATGTCAAGAGTGTTTTTTTACTATGGTACGAAGTGCTTTTTGCAATAGAATCACTTAAAAAACTTTTCTATAAAAAAATTGTACTTATTACTTAAATATAGTAAACAGCCGAGACAAAGGCAGTCCTGGTATTTTAATTGGATAAATGCCTGCACATCCTCACTCATTTGTATGCTACTGCATTCGCAATGACCGATATCCCCTACTCTGCATATAAATAACTGTTTGCAGCGTGGACAGCTCTTTTGTTCGTGTAGTGGCATAATTAACGATTTAAGGATGAATAACGCAGACTCCTATAGAAAGGTGTCTGCGTCTCATTTTACCTTCACTTAAAAACTGCAGGTGATACCCGCATTAAGCAAAGCAGGAATAGAATTGTATCCTCTTACGTCAAAGAATTTCTTGTTTGTAAGATTTTGAGCATCTGCAAAAAACTTTATGTTGCTATTTGCGGTAAACTCGCCATGCGCTCCAACTATGAAATAGTCTTTTAATAAAACGTCTGCCATTTGGTATCCGCCTACATCATAACGGCTACTGACATATTTTCCTGTCAGGGAAAAATACAATTTGCCAACGGGCTGCCATGAGATGGTAGCATTAAGGCTGTGCTTTGGACGGCGTAAAGAATACTTGTAAGTGACAGTATCTTTATTAGTTACCCGGTTTTGAGTAGTTTCCTGAGAAGCAATCCATGTGTAATTAGCGGTAAGGCTAAGCTGTTTGGAAAGCCTTGCAGTTGCTTCCAATTCAAGGCCGTTCACCACTTGCTTTACGTAATTGAAGTATTGAAAAGTAATGTAATTATAATCAATTCCATTATTGATCTTTCGATTAAAATAAACGACGCGTGTATTAAAATTGCTATTTCCAACCTGAACACCCGCTTCATAACCCAACGACTTTTCCGGCGCTAATGCTTCATTTATACTTAGCTGGTATAAAGTAGGCGCTTTAAATCCAGTTGCTATACTTCCAAATAGCCTTGCATTTTTTGAAAATGAAAATGACGGATTGAAAGTATATGTGCTATTTGTACCATATCTCGAATGCCTGTTGACCCTGCCGCCCAACTCTATATTCAATTTTTTGTGGGCTCCGTTAAAGTTTAAAGAACCATAGACAGCTTTTTGATTTAAGGAAGAATCAAAAGGCGGTGCAACATAAGGGCCATAAACAGAGATAGAGGAGTAAAATTGATTGTATGATAAATACCGGTAATCAGCGCCAGCCAGTAACGTGAATGCATTGGTTAACTTTAGGCTGGCATAAAGTTCTGCGAACTGTGTTTTTCCATCATACCGGTTGTCTTCGAAAATAGTGCTTGTACGGTATAGGCTGTCGTTAAAATACTTTCGTTTTACATTGCTGTATTGGTAAGTACCATTAAGGTTAATAATGCCTTTTTTATACGAGAATCCGGCGCCTGTGGTCAGGGTGCTATTATCGATTGTATAATCTTTTTCATCAGTAAAAACGCCGGCGTCTATATCAGCTTTATATTGGCTGTACAACAAAAAAGATTTTAAAGATAAATGTTCAGAAGCCTGGAAAAGGACCTGTGCATTAGTCGCGTTTCCATTATAACCATCTTTGTCAAAATTCTTGTTTCCCGTGCTATCATAAGCCGATGAAAAACCGTTGCTGATGAGTCTTGCATGTCGGACGGAATAATTGAACCGGCCTTTTTTTCCGTACAATTGCGCGTTGCCTTTAAATGTTCCAAAACTGCCTTCGCTTAAAGTAGTTTTTATATTAAAAGGCTTGTTTACATCTCCGTTTAGGGTTATAATATTAACAACTCCCGCAACTGCATCTGATCCATAAAGAGTCGATTGTGCTCCTTTGCAAATTTCTATCCGGTCAATATTATCAGGTGAAAAAAGGTTAAGATCAAATTCGTTATTGATCATTGAAGGATCGTTTACCGGAACCCCGTCCAAAAGAATTAAAGTGCGACCGGAAGCACCACCACGAACATAAGTTGTTTGCACAGAACCTAAATTGTTCAATGCTCCGTTGATGGTAACGCCTGCTTGTTCATTCAATACCTGAGATAAAGTTTTTCCTGCACTTTTTTCGATCTGGTCTTTTGTTATTACCGTAATGACCTTCCCTGTTGTACTTTGCTTTTGAGGATACTTGTTTGCCGTTACTATTACTTCATCTAAATTGTTTCCCTGCAATGTGTCTGTTTGCGCGGAGGCAGCAAGCGCTGCAAAAATAAAAGTTGCTGTGAATAAATTTTTGGTCATAGTAGTTTTGCTATAGACCTTCGGGAAAAGAAATAATTAGAAATGGAAAGGCCTGTGCGCACCAGGCAATCACATCTCCTGCTTTTCACCCGAAAGCCCGATGATAAATAATGTTGAAAGGCAGGTCTTCTGGCTTGCGATACAATTCAAAGCCTTCCCGTTTTTACACAGTGGCAATGTTGTTGAACTGCTCCCCAATTGGGGGCTTCGCTTACAGCTACGGGGATAGCGCCGGATTCGCACCGGCTTCCCTTTTAATCTCTTTACCGTTGTTACGGGATATGAGAACCGTTCGACGGCAAAAGTAATTGACTGTAAGAGAAATAAAAATTTATTTTATTTCTCCTTTCAGACCTCTGCAAGTGCTAAACTTTTTTAAATACAACCAAAAACCTGCCTATTTTAATATTTCAGGCATTATATTTTATAATAATTAAATCTATCATTTAAAGGGATCATGAATATAATTGACCTTTGTCTTATCCTTATTTTACTGTTGAATATTTACAGTGGCTTTCAGAAAGGCTTTATAACCGGAACGCTTCAACTACTGACAATGGCTGCCGGATTTGTTTCAGCTTTTTACATGTACCCTTTTTTTGCTTCATTCTTGCATAAGGCTATTCCTTCTTTGGGCGTATGGGAAACTCCGCTCTCTTTTATAATTGCTCTTTTAATTGCGCGCGTAATTTTCTCGATAATGGCAAACCAGCTATTGTCAACTGTACCTGATCCTGCTCATACTAATATTGCAAACCATGTATTCGGTATTTTGCCGGGTGCAATTAATGGTTTCATCTGGTCACTTATTATTGTTGCTCTTTTATTATCCGTTCCACTGTCTGACCGGATATCCGGCTTGTCTAAAGACAGCAAGCTGGCTGGTAAAATGTATGACAAAGTTGATTTTCTCAACGAAAAGCTTTCACCCTTATTTTATTCCATAGTCAACAAGCCGTTTGGCAGGGTTAAAATAGCTCCCGGATCTGAAGAATCTGTTACACTTCCTTTTAAAGTTACAGACACGCAAACGCGTGAAGATCTTGAGGCAAAAATGCTGGTTTTAGTAAATGAAGAAAGACAAAAAGCCGGGGTAAAACCATTGAAATTTGATGCTGAAATGCTTGCCGTGGCAAGAGCCCATTCTAAAGATATGTTTGCAAGAGGCTATTTTGCTCATGAAACACCGGAAGGTTTGTCGCCTTTTGATCGTATGAAAAAAGCTAAAATAAGATTTTGGGCAGCAGGAGAAAACCTTGCCTTAGGGCAAACCCTTAACATGTGTCATCGTGGTCTAATGAATTCGCCCGGTCACCGCAAAAACATCCTCAATCCTGCTTATGGAAGAGTCGGGATTGGTATTTTAGACGGTGGGATTTATGGATTAATGATAACACAAGATTTTAGAAACTGATAAAGACTACAGGTGAAGAACTTCATACTCCCAACTTCTTATTTCTTACTTCTTATTTCTTCTTCCCTTCCTCTTCTCTAAGGTGTAGTTACAGATACAGGCAAAATTTTTCCGTTGAAGATTTTATGTCCGGTAAGAGTAAAATCGGCAATATATCTCCCCATTTCTGCTGCTTTTACAGGTGATAGGTAACCCGGAAATGCTTTTGCTAACATCTCTGTCTGCGCAGAGCCTAGGGCAAGACAATTGACTTTAATATCAGCATCAGCAAGCTCCAAAGCAAGGCATTCAGTCAGTGTATGTAATGCCGCTTTACTTGCGGAATAGGCGGCCAGACCAGGAAATTTGACGCTGCCCTGAAACCCTCCCATGCTGCCAATGTTAACAATATGGGCGCCTTTCCTCATTAACGGAAGCAAAGATTGAATCATCTTAACGTGGCCTAAAAAGTTTGTTTGAAGCATTTCAACAAAATCCAGGTGGGTGATCTGTTCAAAAGCTTTGTTGATCAACGTCCCTGCATTGTTTACAAGAGCATCTACTTTTTCAAAACGATCTTCGATGAAGGGAATTAAATCAGCCAGATAGTCACCATGAACAATATCGAAACCAAGAGTAATTAAATTGCAATCAGGATTAAGGGCTAAGGCAGCTTCAGATAAATTTTGCAACTTTTCTTCTGACCGGGCTAAAGCAATAACCGCATTTTCAGAATTAAGAATTAGCTCAAGAACCGCTTCGTAACCGACGCCACTACTTGCTCCAGTTATCACTATATTCATAATTTCAAAATTATAGCCGCAAAAATAAAGCAGTGTGGAGAATTATTGGCTGAATATAGCGGTAGATATTAGAATATTAGCACTAAAAAGCCAAACGGTGGAAAGAAGAAATTAATGTCGCTTAATAGTTGAATTGTGTGGTTTTGATGT
>Ga0115844_100317_pt1 | contig 13241 bp, 10 predicted proteins | sample InSIn1gowninarea_FD_83858 | JGI IMG/M metagenome (GOLD analysis project Ga0115844, IMG submission 83858) | reverse complement strand
AAAACATCGGTCCTGACAGGATTAATGGCGTCACCGGCAGCTGCGATGGCAAACAGGGTGGCGGACGCTAACACTGAGGGTAAGAATGTTGCTGATGATCATACCTTTCTTACTCTTCCGTACTTACAGAATCATTCGGATAGCAGCATGACAATCATGTGGCTCACCAATAAAGAATCGTATAGCTGGGTAGAATTTGGTGAGGAAGATCAACTAGGTAACAAAGCGGATGCGGTAACGGATGGTCTGACAAATGCAAACAACACGGTTCATAGAATTAAGCTCGAGGGATTAAAACCGGGAACTACTTACCGGTATAAGGTTTGCTCGAGGGAGATCAATGAATTTAAGCCCTATAAGCTGGTATTCGGCAACACTATTGAGACCGAAGTTTTTTCCTTTAAAACCCCTGATCCTGCAGCTAAAGAAATATCCTGGCTGGTACTAAATGATATTCATGATCGTCCTGCTTCTATCCCGCACCTCCTGAAATACAAAGGAGATAAGGCGTATGATTTTGTTTTTCTCAATGGTGACATGTTCGACTACCAGACCGACCAGCAACAGATGATCGATCATTTATTGCAGCCTTGTGCTACCCATTTTGCGACGGGTATTCCTTATTTATACACCAGGGGTAACCACGAAACAAGAGGAAAGTTTGCCCGCCAACATGCCAATTACTTCGATTGCCCCGGCGGCCAGTATTATTTCTCTTTTACCCAGGGACCTGTTCATTTTGTAGTGCTGGATACCGGTGAAGACAAACCCGACAATGATCCGGCGTACAGCGGTCTTGTTTCGTTTGACAAATACCGGGAAGAACAGGCCAGGTGGCTTGAACAGGAGATAACAACCAAAGCATTTAAGAATGCGCCATTCAGGGTAGTAATGATGCACATCCCGGTGTTTTACTCGGGTGACTGGCACGGTACCATGCATTGCCGGCAGTTATTTAACCCGCTTTTCAACAAAGGCAAAATCGACCTTTTTATTGCCGGCCATACCCATAAATATGGAACCTACGAAGCAAATAATGAAACCCACCATTACCCCATTGTAATCGGCGGTGGTCCCTTGGAAGGCAAAAGAACGCTGATAAAGGTAAATGCGAACCAGAAATTACTGTCCCTTGAGATGGTAAAAGATGATGGAAGCCTGGTTGGCAACCTGCAAATTAAAAGCAAACGGTAATAAGCCATACGGTAGTTCGGGCATCTGGAAACGCACCAACTGCCTAAACATAACGTGGAAATAAAACAGCGTCTGTGTAGTAAGGAGACAATTTTCATTCAAACTGATCCTCGGGTTAAGGATAGATCTTTATTTGAAAACAAAGGTGAACGGCGGGTGAAATGAATGCTTTCAAAATCAAACACAGGATTTTGATCCTGGCCGTAATAACCAACGTGGTTATTTTTATCGTACTCTCGCTATTCCATTTGTATTGGGCAGCGGGCGGTGTCAGGTGGATTAATGATGTGTTGCCTACAAGTTCAAACGGTTTGCGGAGAATGAATCCGCCTACTGCCTCAACTATAATGGTTGCTATTGCATTACTGATTTTTGCTTTTGTAACTACCGGCAATGTGGGGCTGTACGACAAATATGTAAAGCGGAACTATTTCCGGTATGGAATTTTAGCAATTGGGCTACTTTTTTTATTAAGGGCAATTGGAGATTTTAAATTTATTGGATTTTTCAAAACGGTAAGAGCGACAAGGTTCGCATTGAATGACACAAATCTATTTTCCCCGCTATGCCTGTTTATTTCGATCCTTTGCCTGTTGATATTTAGGTTGAACCCGCCAACCCCGTCACCCCTATCAACCTCAACTGCTCGCTGATGGATAACAACAACTACTTTGTCGTCGTTTCTGTGTTCCGGGTTCAGTTGTAAATACAGGTTTTTACTATTATCAACCATTGTCCTTTTCCTGGTGAGATCCGGTTTAAAATCGCTATTGCGGATGAATATTCTTCGTTGAACAGGCTGTTCAATGTTAGGCCATGTACTATCAATAATTTCATTATTAGTACAGCGTTAAAAACTTTTGCATTAATTAAACCCACTTTCGGAAAATCCTCTTATAAATTTGCACACAGTTCTATAGGTGTTCTATATGAAATTGTTGTGCTAAAATTATTACTGACCATATTGTTGTTCTCAACGGGTTTGCGAATTGTTGCAGGTGGCAGTTTGATTCCATTTTATTCAGCTTCCGAACAGGTTGGTTTTGATGATGAAGAGGATGAGAAAGAAACGCCCGAAAAAAAGCAGAACAAGAAGATGAATGATGAGACCTTTCCGCTCTCAGATCTCGCTGCCCAAAGACAATCGAATAGCGAAGGCAATAGCAAAATTCCGCTGCAACATCAAAAACCCTATAGCCGTTTTATAGACCAGCCAAATACGCCTCCTCCGAACAATCTATTTACTCCCTGTTTTATTTTATCCATATCCTAAGGTGACTATTGACCTGTGAAACAAATAGTTTCAGGGGAATGATGCAAGGGGAGGTGCCGTTACAACGGAGCGTCGCAACGATGGCGCAGGGATAAACAAATGTTGGTGACCCAAAAATTTAACCACCAGGTCATTTCCGTTCATTTTCAAATTACCTGGTGCGATACACGTCCGGTTCTGAAAGGTGAAGCAAAGTGCGCTGTCGCTTGAACAAGTAAGCAAAAGAAACGTATAACAATTACCCATTCAATTTATTAAAATGAGAACGCTAAATAAAGAAATACAGGAAAAAATAACTGCGCAACAAGCATTGCAAATATTAGAAGAAGGAAACAAGCGGTTTGTACAGAACCTCAAAGTTAATCGTAACCTGCTCGAGCAGGTAAACAACACACGCGATGGGCAATGGCCTTTTGCCGTGATCCTGAGTTGCATAGATAGCCGCACTTCTGCAGAGTTGATCTTTGACCAGGGATTGGGCGACGTTTTTAGTGTGCGTATAGCTGGTAACGTGATTAACGAAGATATTCTTGGCAGCATGGAATTTGCCTGTAAGATTGCCGGCTCCAAGTTTATCCTGGTACTGGGCCATTCAAAATGTGGCGCAATCAAGGGTGCGTGCGATCATGTGGAGATGGGACACCTGTCAAAATTGCTTGCGAAAATAGAGCCCGCGATACAGGCAGAAAAGACTACAACAGAAAACAGGACTGCAAGCAACCCGGATTTTGTAGAAAACGTAGCGCGCATTAATGTAATGACCAACGTGAGGGAGATTATGAACAGAAGCAGCATTTTAAGGGAAATGGTGGAAGAAGGTAAAATTGGAATAGGAGGTGCGATGTACGATGTTACATCCGGCGCTGTGGAATTTTACGAGGACACGCTAATCATCAGGGAACCGAAGGAGGCAGAAATGATGATGGCATAAGCAATAGATAATCGTTTTTTGGGCCCGCTTTACCAGCGGGCTTTTTTGTTTCCGGCATTGCCGGTTTGATTCCTTTATCCGCATTTTTTGTACCTCTACCCCGCATGATTCCATCCGCTTTTGAGCGGTGCTCCTTTTGATATTTGCATTGACAAAGGCAACATGCGAAGGTAGTTCCCGTAAGCTTTAGGTGTGCCGGCATTGTATTAGGGTTGAGATTATTATGTACTAAACAAGGTGCTACTATTTGGCTTTGCTTGCCACGCTCGCTTGTACCGCAACGCCTTATTCAACTGGCCGTTCTTTATACGCACTTTCTTTCATTACCGCTGACTGGATAGGTTTACCTGGATAGCGGCTCACCTTCTTTTCTCCTGCAATATTTGCGTCTTCTTCGCAAAACCGAGATAAATCTAAATCTGCAGAGGTGATGCCGGCGACCATTAGAACCTGGAGCTAGCCTTTGCCAATAGAAAATGACCGTTCACAGAGAAAATTGAGCAAGAAGTTTGGAATTGCTAATCTATTTTTTACTTTTGTTAACCAGATGGTTAAATCATTAGGTTAATGCAAAAGGATCTCTCAACGGAAGAAAGGATTTTATCAGCAGCACAAAAAGTTTTCCTTGCTAAAGGTATGGATGGAGCGCGAATGCAGGATATAGCCGATGAGGCTGGTATTAACAAAGCGCTGCTCCATTACTATTTTAGAAGTAAGGATAAATTATTTGAAGAGATCTTTTTGAAAGTAGCGGCCTCTTTTTTACCAAAAATATTCCAGGTCTTAAATACGGATAGTAGTGTTTTTGGAAAGATCGAAAGTTTTTGTGACGAGTACATTTCGCAAATAGTGAAAACGCCGTACGTACCAATTTTTATTCTAAACGAGATAAACCGGCAGCCCAAGACTTTTTTAAAGAAAGTGTTTGGCAGCAATAAACCTCCCGTAGAGAAGTTTTTCAAGCAAATCAGCGAGGAAGTACAAGCGGGGATCATAAAACCTGTTGAACCATTTCACCTGCTGATAAATGTCTTGTCACTCTGTGTTTTTCCTGTTCTTGCCAGTCCCCTCATACAACTGGTTGGAGGCTTGAATAACGAACAGTTCAACCAAATGATGGAACGCCGGAAAAAGGAAGTTTCGCAGCTGATTATCAACTCAATTAAAACATAAAAAAAATTTATGGATCGGTTAACTATATGGTTAAATAAGCTGGTTAAAATAGTGGTAGTTGTAGCCGCATGTTACCCGCCTTGTTTATTTGCCCAGCAAATGTCCAGTCTATCCCTGCAACAGGCATTCGAACTGGCGGAAAAGAATTACCCGCTCATACGACAAAGGGATTTGTTGAAGCAGACCGAAAAATTAACCATTGAAAACCTCCATTCCGGTTTTCTTCCGCAACTGGCTTTCAATGTCCAGGGCACCTACCAGTCAGACGTAACCCGGGTCGACATTCCTATACCCGGTGTGAAGGTGCCGTCGCAAAGCAGGGATCAATACAAGGTTGTAGCGGAAGTCTCCCAGCTACTGTATGATGGCGGGCTAACGAGGAGTCAGCAGAACCTGCAAAACCTTAATACTGCTGTGGAAGAGAAGAGATTGGAAGTTGAATTATATAATGTGAAAACAAGAGTGAGCCAGGTTTATTTTGCCATACTTTACCAGGACGAACTGCTCAACCAGGCAAGGCTCGTACAAAAAGATATCGAGGCAGGAATAGATAAGGTGAGTCCGCAGGTACAAAACGGAGTGGCCCTTCGCTCCAATTTGCTAGTATTACAGGCGCAACTGCTGCAAGCGAAACAAAAGGCATCGGAAATTGCCATTAATCGCAAGGGACTGCTTGATGTACTTGGTCTCTTTATCAATCAAGCTGTACCAACCGGCGGCGTTCTGCAGGTTACCGTCAATAATCCAACAACGGATACAGTTGTCGAACGGCCGGAAATAAAAATGTTTCAGAGCCAATCACAGCTATTGGCAGGACAACAGCAGTTGATCAGGGCGCGAAACCTACCTAAAGCAGCTGCCTTTGTTCAAGGGGGGTACGGAAGACCTGCATTGAATTTACTTTCAAATGAATTCAAGCCTTTTTACATCACAGGCATCAGGTTGAATTGGTCCTTAGGCGGTTTGTACAATGCCAACCGGGATAAAAGGCTGACCGACCTAAACCGCCAAAGCGTCGATGTGCAGAAAGACGTTTTCCTGCTGAATACGCGATCACAGTTAAAGCAGCAAAAAGCAGATATTGAAAAATTTGCGGAGCTGGTAAACTCAGATAAGGAGATCATCCAACTACGTCGCCAGATTACGACGTCGGCAGAAGCACAACTCGAAAATGCAGTGATCACCGCGAACGACTATTTGTTGCAGGTCAATGCGGAAGATGCGGCAAGGCAGGCGCTGATACTACATCAAATTCAACTGCAACAGGCAACCGTCAATTATGCAATCACCTTAGGCAACATGTAAAATTACTTTATGAGATATTTAATTCATTTTATTGTTTTTGTTATAACGGCAGCTTGTAACCCGAAAAAAGAAAGCTATGATGCTTCGGGGAGCTTTGAAGCCAACGAAGTCGTTGTATCATCACAATTGGCGGGGCAACTCATGCATTTTGAGGTCAACGAAGGCGATTCACTTTCGCAGGGACAAGTAGTGGGTAGTATTGACTCTATACCGCTTGCCCTGCAAAAAGCCCAGGTAAAGGCGACCATTCAGTCACTTTCAAAACGAACGACCAATGTCGCACCGCAGGTGAAACTTCTACAAAACCAACTGCAAGTGCAGCAGGCGCAATTGAAAAACCTGTTGCATGAAAGGGATCGGACCGAGCGGCTGGTGAAGGCAGATGCTGCCACGGGCAAACAGCTCGATGATATAGATGCACAGATAGAAGTGGCACGCAGGCAGATGGAGGTAACACAACAACAAATTGCGGTTCAGCAAAATACTACATCAACACAAAACCGCGGTATCCTAAGTGAGACAGGGCCCCTGCAAAAACAGGCAGCGCAGGTAGAAGAGCAAATCAGTAAAACAAAGATCATCAACCCGGTCAACGGCACGGTCATTACCAAATACGCCGAACAGGGTGAAATAACTGCTCCGGGGAAAGCGCTGTACAAGGTGGCAGACTTGTCCACCCTCACGCTAAGGGCTTATATCACCGGCACCCAACTTTCACAGATCAAGCTTGGCCAGCAGGTTACGGTGTTGGCAGACAATGGAGCGAAGGATTACCGAAACTATACCGGTACCGTGTATTGGATTTCGGGCAAAGCAGAATTTACTCCAAAGACAATTCAAACCAAAGAAGAGCGGGCCAATCTTGTCTACGCCGTTAAGATCCGGGTAAAGAATGACGGTTATTTGAAGATAGGCATGTATGGCGAAGTACAATTGCAAAACAAAATACAATGAATGCAGTCGTAGTCAACCATTTGGTAAAGAGGTATAAAACCAAAAAGGAAACGGTACACGCAGTCAACGACGTTTCCTTTGCAGTAGGAAAAGGCGAATTGTTTGGCATCATTGGGCCCGATGGAGCAGGCAAGACCTCGCTGTTTCGAATGCTTACCACCTTATTATTACCCGATGCGGGCAATGCAACTGTGGACCAATCCGACGTTGTAAAGGAGTTTAAATCCATACGGCAGAAAGTAGGATATATGCCGGGAAAGTTTTCTTTATACCAGGACCTGACCATCGAGGAGAACCTCAATTTCTTTGCTACAATTTTTAATACAACGGTTGCCCGCAACTACTCCCTCATCAAAGACATTTATGTTCAGATAGAACCGTTCAAAGATCGAAAGGCAGGAAAGCTTTCGGGTGGCATGAAGCAAAAACTCGCCCTTTGTTGTGCCCTGATCCACAAGCCTGTTGTGTTGTTTTTAGATGAACCTACTACCGGGGTTGATGCTGTTTCCCGGAAGGAGTTTTGGGACATGCTGAAAGCGCTGAGGCAACAGGAAATCACCATACTTGTTTCGACACCCTACATGGATGAAGCCTCGCTCTGTGATCGGATTGCGCTTATGCAAGGAGGGAAAATGATGACGATAGGAACTCCACAGGAAATCGTCAGCGCCTTTAGCCAACATATAGTGGCGGTAAAATCAACGGACATGCATGGCTTACTGGCGGGACTACAGAAGAGCCCAGCGGTGGAAGGGGCCTATTCGTTTGGCGAGTACCACCACGCAGTATTGAAAAACGGCTACGACATCAGGCAACTGCAGAATTACCTGCATTTAAAAAATTACGACGAAGTCAGCATGGAGCAGGTGGTACCGACAATTGAAGATTGTTTTATGCAATTAATGCAAAAAAAATGAGTGATTCATACATCATAGATGCGAAGAACCTGTCCAAGCGCTTTCGGGATTTCAGCGCCGTGGATTCTATTTCATTTGCAGTGAAGCGTGGCGAGATCTTCGGGTTTTTAGGGGCGAATGGAGCCGGAAAGACAACTGCTATGCGCATGTTGTGCGGCCTTTCCATTCCAACCTCAGGGATTGCCACAGTAGCGGGTTTTGATGTATACAAAGAAACAGAGTCTATCAAGAAAAATATCGGCTACATGAGTCAAAAGTTCTCGTTGTATGAAGACCTTACTATCCGTGAGAACATCGAGTTTTATGCTGGTATTTATGGTAAAAGCGATGCCTTTATCAAAGAAAAGACTGGTGATCTATTGCAACATCTGCAAATGAATGCCGAAGCTGATAAACTGGTGGCAGCACTGCCGTTAGGCTGGAAACAAAAACTGGCATTTTCGGTCGCCGTATTCCACGAGCCACAGATCGTGTTCCTTGATGAGCCGACAGGCGGCGTAGACCCAATCACCCGAAGAGAGTTTTGGAACCTGATTTACGAAGCTGCTGCTACCGGTACAACCATATTTGTCACTACTCATTACATGGATGAAGCCGAGTATTGCGACAGGGTGTCAATCATGGTTGACGGCAAAATTGAAGCGCTTGACTCACCGACCAATTTAAAAACAGGATATGCGGCCGCCTCCATGAACGAAGTCTTCCTGCAACTGGCCAGGAAAGCGACAAGAAGCGCCGAATAAACCAAAATCAATCGCCCCTTTTTCAAACAAAAGCAATGCGTCAATTCCTGTCATTTGTCAAAAAAGAATTTTATCACATCATTCGCGACAAGCAAACCCTTTTCATTTTACTGGGAATGCCGATCGTACAAATTACCATTTTTGGATTTGCACTAACCAACGAAGTAAAGAATGCCCGTTTTGCCGTCCTTGACCTGGCTAAAGACGTAGCATCCGGCCAACTCGTAAATCAATTGGAAGCAAGTACTTATTTTGATTTCGATAAATCGATATTAACGTACCAGGATGTTGCAAAAACGTTTCAAAAGGGAGATGCAAAGCTGGTAGTCGTGATCCCGCCCTCATTTGCAGCCGACCTGCTGCATTTCAACAAGGCACAAGTGCAATTAATAGCGGATGCGGCTGACCCAAATACTGCCACTACGCTTGTCAACTATGCTACTGCGATTATACGTGACTACCAGGCACGACTGACACAAAATGCTGAACTTCCGTACACGATAAAGGTTGAACAACGGATGTTGTACAACCCGCAGTTAAAGGGGGCGTACAGCTTCGTTCCCGGCGTGATGGCGATGGTGCTCATGCTGGTATGTACCCTAATGACCGCAATCACCATTGTACGGGAGAAAGAAACCGGAACGATGGAAGTCATACTCGTTTCACCTGTATGGCCCCTTAAAATGATTGTAGCAAAGGCAATTCCCTATCTCCTGTTATCGATCATCAATATCATCAGCATCTTACTCCTGAGCGTTTTTGTACTCGAAGTACCAATTAAGGGCAGCCTCGCTCTCCTGGTAGCTGAAGGAATTCTCTTCATCGTTACCTGCCTTGCCTTTGGCATGCTGATCTCTAACTCCACTACTTCGCAACAAACAGCCATGTTCATTTCGCTGGTCGGCATGTTCCTGCCAACGGTGATGCTTAGCGGCTTTATGTTCCCGATCGAAAATATGCCCCTGGTACTGCAAATCGTGTCTAATGCAATACCTGCAAAGTGGTTTTACATCATAGTAAAATCGGTGATGATAAAAGGTGTTGGCATCCAATACATTTGGAAGGAGACACTCATACTTGTAGGTATGACGGTATTGCTCTTAGGACTTAGTATTAAGAACTTTAAAATCCGCCTGGGATGAGAACGATGAAATTTTTACTGAGAAAAGAATTCCGGCAGATCTTCAGAGATCCGGCTATCCTGCGTATCATTTTTGTGATGCCTGTCATTCAACTCCTGGTACTGCCCTGGGCAGCGGACTACGAGGTAAAGAACATCAACCTGGCAGTGGTAGATCTCGACCATAGTGAATACTCGCGACAATTGCTTTCAAAAATTACGGCTTCCGGCTATTTTCAATTAGACCAGTATACAGCTTCATATGCCCGGGCGCTAGATGAGGTTAAGAAAGACAAGGCCGATATAGTGCTTGAAATACCATCACATTTTGAGAAGGACCTGGTAAAAGAAAGCAAGGCAACACTTTTCATGGCAGTAAATGCGATCAACGGAGTCAAAGCAGGCTTGGGGTCAGGTTACCTGCAGGCAATTGTCCGGGACTTTAATAATGAGGTGCGGCAGGAATGGTTACAGGTGCCGCGCTTTAATCCTGAAACCATCATTGAGGTCACTGCCTCTAACTGGTTCAACCCGCTCATGAATTACAAGCTATTTATGGTTCCGGGTATCCTGGTAATCCTTGTGACCATGGTGGGCTCTTTTTTGACAGCCCTAAACATAGTCAAGGAAAAAGAGATTGGAACGATCGAACAGATCAATGTGACGCCGGTCCGAAAACACCAGTTCATCCTGGGTAAGCTCATTCCTTTTTGGGTGTTGGGATTGTTGATTCTTACCATCGGCCTGCTCATTGCATTTATTATGTATGGAATAAAGCCATTGGGCAGTTTCCTTACCATCTATGTATTTGCCGCCTTTTACTTATTAGCCATCCTTGGATTGGGATTGCTGATCTCGACCTATTGCCGGACGCAACAACAGGCTATGCTAATCGCGTTTTTTCTGATGATGATATTTATTTTGTTGGGTGGTTTGTATACCCCGATCGAGAGTATGCCCGTTTGGGCCCAGTGGATCACAAAGCTTAATCCTGTGTCTTATTTTATTGCAGTCATGCGGCAGGTCGTACTCAAAGGAAGTTCACTTTCTGATATCGCTCCAAACATCGGTATTATTTTGTTGTTTGCCGCAGTTTTAAATGGTTGGGCCATATTCAATTACAGGAAAACCAGTTAGATGAATACAATGCCGCCGGCCTGAAGGCCGGGCAATTCAGGAGCCTCCATGCTTCTCTGCGGGATCAATATTTGTTTTTTGGGGCTAAAGCCCATAAAGGCCGCTGAATATATTTTTTCCGCCGGGCTGAAGGCCGGGGCAATTCATGCATTGCCTCCAGATTTTGCATTGCCTCCAGATTTTGAATTGCCTCCAGATTTTGCATTGCCTCCAGATTTTGAATTGCCTCCCGATTCATCTGGAGGAAAAAAGAGAGACACACCCAATGATTGGCTTTAGCCAAATTTCTCAAACTCATTTTTGCTGATCAATCCATCATATTCCTGCTAAAAGGTTGTTGGTGGCGCATTTTATAAATTGCCTTCTTGCTTCTCTGCATGATCAATGTTTGTTTTGTGGGGCTAAAGCCCATAAAGGCCGCTGAATATATTTTTTCCGCCGGCCTGAAGGCCGCCGCAATTCATAAATTGCATCCAGATTTTGCATTGCCTCCAGATTCATCTGGAGGACAAAAAGAGACACACATCCAATAATTGGCTTTAGCCAAATTTCTCAAACTCATATTTGCTGATCAATTCATTATATTCCTGCTGAAAGGTTTTTGGTGGGGCATTTTATAAATTGCATTAAAATTTGAATTTGCCTCCCTGCTTCTCTGCAGGATCAATATTTGTTTTTTGGGGCTAAAGCCCATAAAGGCCGCTAAATATATTTTTTCCGCCGGCCTGAAGGCCGGGGCAATTCATGCATCACCTCCGGATTTTGTATTGCCTCCAGATTTTGTATTGCCTCCAGATTTTGAATTGCCTCCAGATTTTGCATTGCTTCCAGGCTTTGTATTGCCTCCAGATTTTGAATTGCCTCCAAATTTATCTGGAGGACAAAAAGAGACACACACCCAATAATTGGCTTTAGCCAAATTTCTCAAACCCATATCTGATAATAAATTCATCATATTCCTGCTAAAGGGTTTTTGGTGGGCAATACTCAAATTGCCTCAAAATTTGAAATTGCCTCCAAGCATCTCTGCGGGATCAATGTTTGTTTGTGGGGCTAAAGCCCATAAAGGCCGCTGAATATATTTTTTCCGCCGGCCTGAAGGCCGGGGCAATTCATGCATTGCCTCCAGGTTTGAATTGCCTCCAGATTTTGAATTGCCTCCAGATTCATCTCGAGGAAAAAAAAGAGACACACACCCAATAATTGGCTTTAGCCAAATTTCTCAAATTCATATTTGCTGATCAATTCATCATATTCCTGCTAAAAGGTTTTTTGAGGGGCATTTTATAAATTGCTTTAAAATTTGAATTTGCCTCCATGCATATCTGCAGGATCAATTTTGTTTTGTTGGGCTAAAGCCCATAGAAGCTGCTGAATATATTTTTTCCACCGGCCTGAAGGCCGGGGCAATTCATAAATTTCCTCCAGATTTTGAATTGCCTCGCAGATTTTGAATTGCCTCCAGATTTTGAATCGCCTCCAGATTTATTTGTAGGAAAAAAGAGAGACACACCCAATAATTGGCTTTAGCCAAATTTCTCAAACCCATATCTGCTGATCAATCCATCATATTCCTGCTGAAAAGTTTTTGGTGGGGCATTTTATAAATTGCTTTAAAGTTTGAATTTGCCCTAAGCATATCTGCAGGATCAATGTTTGTTTTTTGGGGCTAAAGCCGATCTAGGCCTCTGAATATATTTTTTCCGCCGGCCTGAAGGCCAAGGCAATTCATGCATTGCCTCCAGATTTTGCATTGCCTCCAGATTCATCTGGAGGAAAAAAAAGAGAGACACACCCAATAATTGGCTTTAGCCAAATTTCTCAAACCCTTACCGGCTAATAAATTCATCATATTCCTGCTGAAATGTTTTTTGCCGGTGATGCTCTTCCTGCCTTCTAATATAATTTCTGACATTGTTTACCCCCGACTCACTTACAGAAACTGCAAAGTATTCATCCTGCCATTCAAAATGCTCTTCCATCAATTCTTGCCTGTTGATCCAAAAGGAAGACTCCCCTTTTATCAGTTGTACCGTTTTTGCAATGGTTTGATCCACACCTAAGGAAATAAGGCAATGAATATGATCTGTAAAACCGTTGACAAAATCAAGGTAGATCCCCTTCTCTATTGCATTCTCCCTAATATGTTGAAATACTTTCTGGCGGATGTTATCCTTCACGTACGGAACCCGGTTCTTTGTGGACCAAACAAGATGTATCCAAATTTTTATAAATGGCATAATGACCGTTTTACTTATTAGTAATCTTCTTCGTGCAACTCCTGGATTTTCTAAAATACTAAACCGTAACTAATTATTACAAAGAATGAATTTGCAATAAGCTAGCAGAGCAACATCACAATCAACAACACTACAAATGCATTTAGCGCTTTTAAAATAGGCATTCTGCGCCTGCTTCCATTTTATTTGGGAGGCTGAAAAACGAGGATGAGCGGTTTGCATATTGTAAGGCAGGAAGAGCATCACCGGCAAAA
>Ga0115844_100316_pt1 | contig 13261 bp, 9 predicted proteins | sample InSIn1gowninarea_FD_83858 | JGI IMG/M metagenome (GOLD analysis project Ga0115844, IMG submission 83858) | reverse complement strand
ACCAATAATGGATTTTTATATTCAGTTGCTATTCTTAAATAAGCCAAATCATCCTCTGTTCTGCCTTTACCTTCCAGCTCAGCAGCATATTGAAACAAGTTCCTGGATTCTCCCAATAAGTCAAGTGCTATGTTAGAAATTGCTATATCCTGCTCCAAAATCGGTCCATGCCCGCACCATGCGGTCAATCGTTGTGCGAGAATTAAACTGCTATCGGCGAGTGGGACGAACATGTTGCAAAAGTTTTTGAATCAGCCACGCTAAGTGTACCGCAGGGAGTCTTTATGCAAAAAGGCGGTAAGGAAGGACGACATACAGAGGAATTGGGTTTTTTGTTGGCAGAGTTACAGTATATGCAGAGGGCATATCCCGGAATGGAGTGGTAAGAATTACAATTTAAAAAGTGAAAATAGTATTTTGAATTGTTAGAACATCAGCAACATATAGAACAAACAGCCTGTCCTCCCTCTTCTCATGGAGTGGGGGCGAGGGTGAGGTCTGAAGTTGCTAAAGTTTGGCAACTCCTGGAAGATGTTTGTGACCCTGAAGTGCCCGTTTTAAGTGTAGTAGATCTAGGTGTCATTCGAAATGTAAAGGTTGAAGGTGAAAAAGTTTCAGTCTCTATTACACCTACTTACTCAGGCTGCCCGGCAATTAGTGCGATAGAAATGGACGTGAGGTTGAAGCTAATTGGTGAAGGATATAAAGAAGTCGAAATAATTCCTGTACTTAGCCCGTCATGGACAACAGACTGGTTAAGCGAAAACGGAAAAAGAAAACTGGAAGAATACGGCATCGCTGCTCCGGTTGAACCAATCGATAATGTAAACGTATTGTTTGGCAAAGATGTAACGGTCCGCTGTCCTCAATGTAAATCTGATAACACTAAACTAATTAGTCAATTTGGCTCTACATCATGCAAAGCAATGTACCAATGTGTTGATTGTAAAGAGCCTTTTGACTATTTTAAATGTTTGAAATAATGAGCCAAAACAACGGAATAGATTTATCAATAAGCGCAGGTGTTGCGACTATTCGCCTCAATCGTCCAGAAGTCTTTCATAGTTTCAACACACCAATGGCGAAAGCCTTACAAGAAGCGTTGGACGAATGTGACCGAAACGAAGAGGTAAGAGCTGTTTTGTTGACAGCCGAAGGCAAAGCATTCTGTGCTGGTCAGGATTTAAAAGAGACAATTGGTGACAATGCCATATCCGTTCCTGAAATAGTTGAGAACAATTACAATCCTATCATTTTAAAAATGCGTGAATTGGGTAAACCAATTGTAGCAGCAGTTAATGGGGTTGCAGCAGGTGCGGGCGCAAACATAGCTTTGGCGTGTGATTTTGTTGTGGCTAAAGAAAGTGCGACTTTTATTCAGGCGTTTAGCAAAATTGGTTTGATACCAGACAGTGGAGGTACTTATTTTTTGCCGAGGCTGGTTGGTGTGCAAAGAGCAGCAGCTTTGATGATGACGGCCGACAAGGTAACAGCGCGGGAAGCGATGGAAATGGGTATGATTTATAAGGTGTACCCTGACGAAGGATTTGCTACTGAAGTTGAAAAGCTGATGCAGCAACTGGCATCGATGCCAACCAAAGCACTTCGATACACAAAACAGTTACTAAATAATACTTTCAGGTCAAACTTAAAGGAGCAATTGTCGCACGAGGCAGACTACCAGGAGCAGGCAGCGGCAACGGAAGATTTCAAAGAAGGCGTAAAGGCATTTATTGAAAAGCGAAACCCAATATTTAAAGGTAGATGATAGCTGGAATTATAGGTAGCGGCGCTATGGGCGTAGGTATAGCACAGGTAATTGCGACAGCAGGAAACAAAGTTTTATTGCTGGACGTTAACAGGGATACCCTTGAAGCCGCCGGAAGAAATATAAGGGCATCATTAGATAAGTTAGTAGCAAAAAAATTACTTAGCCAGCAGAAGGCAGATGATGTTTTTGCTAACGTGACTTTTACACAAGATTATTCTTCGTTTTCAGACTGCACTTTTGTGCTTGAAGCCATTGTGGAGGATTTGCAATCTAAACAGCAATTATTCAGGGAAATCAATTTGTTCGCTCCAGATACGTGCATATTTGCCAGTAATACCTCTTCCTTGTCTATTGCATCGATCGCTTCTGCCTGTAAAAATCCTGAACGTTTCATTGGAATTCATTTTTTCAATCCGGCTACTGTAATGCAATTGGTAGAAGTGATTCCGGCCGTTCAGACAAGACCGGGATTGGTAGAGGAAATGTTTGATATAATTAAAGGCTGGGGCAAAATACCTGTGGCGGCAAAAGATACGCCCGGATTTATTGTCAATCGCGTTGCCAGGCCTTTCTATGGCGAAGCCATTCGGATAATGGAGGAAGGTATAGCAGACTGTGAAACTATAGACTGGGCGATGACAACAATAGGTGGTTTTAAAATGGGACCATTTGCTTTGATGGATTTCATCGGACACGACGTCAATTATCGTGTAACCGAAAGCGTATTTAATTCTTTTTTCTACGATCCACGGTACAAACCGTCGTTCACACAGAAAAGGTTATTTGAAGCAGGTTTCTACGGCAGAAAATCAGGACGAGGTTTTTACGATTACACTGATGGTGCAACGCAACCCAAACCATCAAAAGACGAGCAGCTCGGCAATAGGGTTGTTGAAAGGATTGTAGCTATGCTGATTAATGAAGCAGCTGACGCTATTGCAATGAACATAACTTCTGAGCCCGATTTAGAAACAGCGATGACCAAAGGGGTGAATTATCCAAAAGGGCTATTAGCTTGGGCAGACGAATGGGGCATTGAAAAAGTAATTAGTGTAATCGATGGATTATATGAAGAGTACCATGAAGATAGGTATAGGGTAAGTGCTTTACTTAGAAGGATGAACAGAGAAAATAGAACGTTTTTGAGTTGAGAATGAACCACGTAGGCTCATAGTCAGTGCAAAGCGAATGTCACCTATTAAAAGCTAAAGATCAATGAAGATCAGTGAAAACAGCCCGATGTTAGCTTGAAGATTTTAAAAACATTTACACGCAATTAAGTTAAAAGAACAAATGCCAACAACACAGCAAGTCGTCGATAAAATGTTAGAGGCAGATGCTTTCAGCAGATTACTTGGATTGGAAGTTGATGAAGTGCGGGAGGGTTACTGCCGTTTGCATTTCTTAGTTACACCTGAGATGGTAAACGGATTTAATGTGCTTCATGGTGGCGTTACGTATGCTGCTGCTGATAGTGCTTATGCATTTGCCAGTAACAGCCATAATAGGCTGAGTTTAGCAGTAAGCTGTACAATCGATTATATGGAAAGTGGCAAAGTTGGGGATTACATGACTGTTGAAGCGAGCGAGGAAAGTTTGCGAAATAAGACGAATGTCTACACAGTCAGAGTAACAAATCAAAACAATACATTAATTGCATTATTTAAAGGAACTGGTTACAGAACCAGTAAGGCGTTAATTGAAGAATAAATGAAACAGGCATATATCATAGATGGAATTAGAACGCCGATAGGAAATATTGGAGGAAGCCTGTCCACTATCAGAACAGATGACTTAGCTGCCTTTGTCATAGAAGAATTGATGAAAAGGAATCCTTCTTTGGATAAGGTTGCAGTAGCCGATGTTATATTAGGGTGTGCAAACCAGGCAGGAGAAGATAATCGGAATGTAGCACGAATGGCTTTGTTATTGGCGGGGTTGCCTTCAAACTTTTTCGCAGCTTCCTTTGCCCAGTAAACCCCCATCCCATAGGCTATTACAGTAACCGTGCTTAATTCTTTTGAAGCAACTGCACTCAGTATCGTATTCGCTTTACCTAAGGGCAATATATAATCTTCATCAGGTTCAATCGTCCTTGCGTCTTCAGTTCCTTTTATTTTTGACCAGTACAATCCTTTATGCTCAAGCATTATTACAGGGTTGGGGTCATAAAAAGCCGCTTTCATTAAACCTTTCAAATCAGCCCCATTTGACGGGTAGCAAATTTTTACACCTCTGATGTTACACAACACACTTTCTACGCTTGAACTGTGGTAGGGGCCGCCGCTACCATACGCACCAATTGGCACCCGTATAATACAACTCACCGGCCATTTGCCATTAGACAAATAACATGATCGGCTCACCTCAGTAAACAATTGGTTCAACCCCGGCCATATATAGTCAGCAAATTGTACCTCAACAATCGGCTTCAATCCGACAGCGGACATACCAACTGTACTACCGATTATAAAAGCCTCTTGTATGGGTGTATTAAAAACCCTGTTATTTCCGAATTTTTGTCCGAGGGTGGCAGCTTCCCTGAAAACCCCACCAAGTCTCTGACCTACATCCTGGCCGTATAAAAGGGCGGCCGGATTTTTCGCCATTATTTCATTGATAGCAAAAAGGGCGCAATCTACCATCACAGTTGGCGCTTTGCCTTGTGGTGCCCGTAACCCTTTTTCTTCAATTACAGGTGTGGGTGCAAAATCGTGCGTAAATAAATCTTCCGGTCTTGGGTCTTCTGCTTGCAAAGCCTGCTGATAATCGTCGTGTACTCTTTGTCTCGCATCCGCCTCTATCTGCTGCAGTTTCCATTCTTCCACTCCGTCATCTATTAGCTGCCTCCATAATTTAGGATATGGATCTCGTTGTGCAGCTTCCTCGAGTTCACTCCGGTACCATTCTTTACGGACTCCGGACGTGTGGTGATTGAGCAACGGAACTTTTGCATGGACAAGAAACGGCCGTCTTTCTGTTCTTATCAGTCTCAATACTTCTTTAATAGTATTGTATGACTCCAAAAAATCAGTTCCGTCTATTGTTCTTGTTTCAAGCCCGTTGAAACCTTTTGCATATTCATGTGCATCTTGTGCACGCACTTCTTTTGCAGTGGCCGAAATATCCCATTCGTTATCCTGCACCAAATAAAGTATTGGCAATTTTTTCAGCACCGCCATTTGAAATGCCTCAGCCACTTCTCCTTCTGTAATACTGGCGTCACCAAACGAGCAGACGACCAACGGTTTTTTATCTCCATCATCCTCGGCAAGACCCTGCCTTTCTTTGTATTGTATCCCCATCGCTACCCCCGTGGCGGGAATAGCCTGCATGCCTGTTGCCGAACTCTGCATAGGAATCTTCGGCATATCATCCCTTTTCAGGCTCGGATGACTATAATAAATTCTGCCTCCTGAGAAAATATCATCTTTTTTGGCCAGCAATTGCAGCATCAGCTCATAGGGGGTAATACCAATCCCCAGCAGCATGCTGTCATCCCGGTAATATGGCGACACAAAATCCTGTGGTAATAACTGCAGGCCTACGGCCAGTTGAATCGCTTCATGCCCTCTTGAGGTTGCATGCACATATTTAGAAGTAACTCCTTTATTCGCCTCATACAAATCTGACATTGCTCTTGCTGCGCTCATTAGTTCAAAAGCTCTAAGCAATAAATCAACCTGCAAATTCTTTCCTATTGTATTTTCCTTTGTCAAAGCAATCGTATTTAACCTCACTCGCGGCTCCGTACTAAAAGAACCAGCTTTTACTATTTAAAAATCTACTACTATCTCAGTTAAAATGATTGGTCGTATTTGCATACCTGATTATGACAGCGTCGATGAACTGGACCTGTATTATGCACCCTGGTCCTTCTTTTTCACCATCGTCAAAATAGTTGCAATGGCTACTGTTTCGCCTGTTTCATCATATACGTCTACCAACCACTTAACTATTCCTTTTGCAATATCTTCTGCATTACGTTTCTCCTGCCCGACTTTTTCCTTAACCGTAAGTTTCACTCCAATAGTCATACCCGGGTAAACCGGTTTGGTAAAGCGACATTCATTTAAACCATAATTCAGAAGAACCGGACCCTTGCGGGGGTCAACGAACATACCGGCGGACTTAGATAAAATATAGTATCCATGTGCTACCCTGCCCGTAAAGATGGTGCCCTCAAGCGAGGTAGCATCTACGTGAGCATAAAAATTATCGCCGGACACCTGTGCAAAAGCAGCAATATCAGCATCCGTTACAGTGTGTTTATGGGTTATGTATGTCTCACCAATTTCCAGCTCTTCAAAATGTCTTCTAAAAGGATGAACTTCTTTTTCTATTTGCTTCGCTCCGTGTTGATACACATCAGTGATAGCTGTAAGCATGGAAGGTGAGCCTTGAATAGCGACCCGCTGCATAAAATGATTAACACCGCGAAGTCCACCCATTTCTTCACCACCACCTGCCCTGCCGGGACCACCATGCACTAATAAAGGCATTGGTGAGCCATGACCGGTGCTCTCTTTGGCACTTTCCCTGTTCAACACGAGAATTCTGCCGTGGTTGCTTGCAGCACCAATGGTGAAATCGCGGGCAATATTTGTATCTGCAGTTGTAATCGAACAAACCAAAGAACCCTTACCCATTTTTGACAACTCAATCGCTTCATCTAAGTTCTTGTAGGGCATCAGGGTACTAACCGGACCAAAAGCCTCGACTTCATGACTGTCTTTATAAATAAAGGGCTGACTATTCAACATAAGAATTGGAGACATAAAAGCGCCTTTACGTTTATCAGCGCCTATTACATCAAAATTTTCTAAATCTCCATAGATGATAGGTGTGTGCGCTGACATTCTATGAACCCTGTCAACTACAATTCCCATCTGTTGCCGATTTACCATTGCGCCCATTCTCACGCCTTCAGTTAATGGGTTACCAATTGTTGTTTTAGATAATTCGCGACCGAGCGCTATTTGTACATCTTCTACCAGGCTTTCCGGAACAACTATTCTTCGGATTGCGGTGCATTTCTGCCCGCACTTCACCGTCATTTCCTTTCGAACTTCCTTAATAAACAAATCGAACTCAGGAGTACCTCGCACAGCATCCTCACCGAGAATAGCCGCGTTTAAGCTGTCGGCTTCCATCGTAAAAGGAACTGCTTCCTGTATAATTCGTGGATGTGCTTTTAATTTTCGCCCCGTCTCTGCAGAGCCGGTAAATGTGACAACGTCCTGGTAGGTAACATGATCAAGAATTCCAATACCTGAACCTACAACCAGTTGCAGTGCACCCTCTGGTAAAATGCCGGAAGCTTCAATTTCGCGCGTCACTGCTTCCGTCAAATACGAAGAAGGAATAGCCGGCTTTACAATTGCCGGCATACCTGCCAACAGGTTAACAGCTATTTTTTCCAGCATTCCCCAAATGGGAAAATTGTAAGCATTGATATGAATGGCAACTCCTTCTTTTGGTACCAACAAATGATGCCCAATGAACGTTCCTTCCCTTGATAATTTTGCTGGTTCACCCTCGACAAAGTATGGCTTATCAGGATAAAACTTTCTTAAAGAAGCGTATGCGAATAAATTGCCAATACCACCTTCAATATCTATCCAGCTATCAATACGAGTAGCGCCGGTATGATAACTTAGTTTATAAAAGTCTTCTTTCTTTTCATTTAGATATAATGCAAGCGCTTTCAACATTCTACCCCTCTCATGAAAAGTCATTTTACGTAGCGTCTTGTTACCCTTCGATCTTGCGAAATGCATCATTTCTCCGAAATCCGGTCCGTCAACATTAACTGAGGCAACGGGTTCGCCTGTTACAGCGTCAAGCAGCACTTCTTCCGCACCTGCTCCCGGCGTCCAACGACCAAAGGCATAATTCTGTAATTTATTCATATGGCAATTACATTCTTTAAACTTGTCATAATATCTACAACACAAGCTTTATAATCTTATTTTACCTTAGCAATTAACCAGAAGCCCTCTTAAAAGCCGTATTATCGCTTACCGATAATTGCACTTTCAGAGGCATTCTTTTTAGCATTCTTCCAGAAGGTGAATAATGTGTCATTATCCAATGAAAATTGCTTTAGCCTTTTTATTGGGGGCTTCGACAACCATATTTTCAATTGAATTTCTTTTTTTTTGAAGTAGTACCTGTCATATTAAAAATCTATCAAGAAAAATGAGATCAGGTATTCTCCCTATTTTCTTTCCAGGTTTTATAATTCGCCTCCTGCTTCCTCCTGTTTTCAGGGACTTGTCTTAAAGGCTCGACCTCCTTCAAACCTTCATAGCAATCTTTTGGCAAGCCCATATATATTTTTGTTCCCTCGGTTTTCCAGTTAATCATTTCATCAGTTACCTGTTTCACAATCTTGTGCGGGTTACCAACTACCACGCTTCTTGGCGGTATCTTTTCATTTGCCTTCACAAAACATAATGCGCCGATAATGCATTCGTCACCAATTTCTACGTTATCCATTACAACCGCGTTCATGCCCACCAACACATTGCGACCTATTGTTGCACCATGTATAATCGCCCCGTGCCCGATATGTGCCATCTCTTTTAGGCGCACTGTCACTCCCGGAAACATATGAATAGTGCAGTTTTCCTGAACATTACAATTGTCTTCGATGATTATTTCACCCCAATCACCTCTGATAGCCGCTCCCGGACCTATGTAAACATTTTTACCGATAATTACATTACCTGTTACTGTCGCTTGTGGATGAACAAATGCTGTTTCGTCTATTACTGGTCTGTATCCATTTAACTCGTAAATCATACCTTCTCAATTATTGCCGCATACCCTTGCCCAACTCCAACGCACATTGTTACCAATGCATATCTCTTGTTTTGCTTTTGCAATTCGATGCTCGCGGTTTGTAACAACCTTGCTCCACTCATTCCTAAGGGATGTCCAAGAGCAATTGCTCCGCCATTAGGATTAACACGAGGGTCATTATCCTCAATACCTAACCCTCTTAAACAAACCAATACCTGTGATGCAAATGCTTCATTAATTTCAATAATATCTATATCGTTTAACCTGAGTCCGGCTTTTTTAAGAGCCATCTCGGTTGCAGGAACGGGACCCATGCCCATATATTTTGGCTCTACGCCAGCAACTCCCATGGAAACAATTCGTGCCTTAGGTTTCAGATTAAATTGCTTTATACCACCATCCGAAGCCAGTAATAATGCAGCTGCCCCGTCATTTAATCCCGATGCATTTCCTGCAGTAACTGTTCCGTTTTTTTTAAAAGCCGGTTTAAGTCCGGCAAGTACTTCAAGGGTTGTCGATGGCTTTATAAATTCATCTTTTTCAAACACAACCGCTTCCTTCTTTTTTTGAGGAATAATGACAGGTATAATTTCTTCGGCTAATCTTCCGCTCAACTGCGCAGCGACTGCTTTCTCCTGTGACCATGCTGCAAATCTATCCTGATCTTCTCTTGTGATACCGTCACGTTCTGCAAGGTTTTCCGCCGTTTCGCCCATAGCGTCTACGCCAAACACTTCTTTTATTTTTGGGTTGACAAATCTCCATCCGAAACTCGAATCAAACATCTCAGCATCGCGTCCGAAAGGTGTACTTGTTTTTGATATAACCCACGGTGAGCGTGTCATACCTTCCACCCCGCCTGCAATAAACACATCTCCGTCACCAGCATGAATACCTCTTGCTGCTGCAATTGCTGCTGATAAGCCGGAAGCACAAAGACGATTAACTGTTTCACCCGGCACGCTAAAAGGCAACCCCGCCAATAACAAAGCCATTCGTGCTACATTCCGATTATCTTCTCCTGCCTGGTTTGCACACCCTAATATAACATCGGCTACTGCAACCTTATCCAAAGAAGGATTCCTTTTCATCAATTCTTCTATGACAAAGGCAGCTAAGTCATCTGTTCTGATAGTGGACAGGCTTCCTCCAATATTTCCTATCGGCGTTCTAATTCCATCTATGATATATGCCTGTTTCATTTATTCTTCAATTAACGCCTTACTGGTTCTGTAACCAGTTCCTTTAAATAATGCAATTAATGTATTGTTTTGATTTGTTACTCTGACTGTGTAGACATTCGTCTTATTTCGCAAACTTTCCTCGCTCGCTTCAACAGTCATGTAATCCCCAACTTTGCCACTTTCCATATAATCGATTGTACAGCTTACTGCTAAACTCAGCCTATTATGGCTGTTACTGGCAAATGCATAAGCACTATCAGCAGCAGCATACGTAACGCCACCATGAAGCACATTAAATCCGTTTACCATCTCAGGTGTAACTAAGAAATGCAAACGGCAGTAACCCTCCCGCACTTCATCAACTTCCAATCCAAGTAATCTGCTGAAAGCATCTGCCTCTAACATTTTATCGACGACTTGCTGTGTTGTTGGCATTTGTTCTTTTAACTTAATTGCGTGTAAATGTTTTTAAAATCTTCAAGCTAACATCGGGCTGTTTTCACTGATCTTCATTGATCTTTAGCTTTTAATAGGTGACATTCGCTTTGCACTGACTATGAGCCTACGTGGTTCATTCTCAACTCAAAAACGTTCTATTTTCTCTGTTCATCCTTCTAAGTAAAGCACTTACCCTATACCTATCTTCATGGTACTCTTCATATAATCCATCGATTACACTAATTACTTTTTCAATGCCCCATTCGTCTGCCCAAGCTAATAGCCCTTTTGGATAATTCACCCCTTTGGTCATCGCTGTTTCTAAATCGGGCTCAGAAGTTATGTTCATTGCAATAGCGTCAGCTGCTTCATTAATCAGCATAGCTACAATCCTTTCAACAACCCTATTGCCGAGCTGCTCGTCTTTTGATGGTTTGGGTTGCGTTGCACCATCAGTGTAATCGTAAAAACCTCGTCCTGATTTTCTGCCGTAGAAACCTGCTTCAAATAACCTTTTCTGTGTGAACGACGGTTTGTACCGTGGATCGTAGAAAAAAGAATTAAATACGCTTTCGGTTACACGATAATTGACGTCGTGTCCGATGAAATCCATCAAAGCAAATGGTCCCATTTTAAAACCACCTATTGTTGTCATCGCCCAGTCTATAGTTTCACAGTCTGCTATACCTTCCTCCATTATCCGAATGGCTTCGCCATAGAAAGGCCTGGCAACGCGATTGACAATAAATCCGGGCGTATCTTTTGCCGCCACAGGTATTTTGCCCCAGCCTTTAATTATATCAAACATTTCCTCTACCAATCCCGGTCTTGTCTGAACGGCCGGAATCACTTCTACCAATTGCATTACAGTAGCCGGATTGAAAAAATGAATTCCAATGAAACGTTCAGGATTTTTACAGGCAGAAGCGATCGATGCAATAGACAAGGAAGAGGTATTACTGGCAAATATGCACGTATCTGGAGCGAACAAATTGATTTCCCTGAATAATTGCTGTTTAGATTGCAAATCCTCCACAATGGCTTCAAGCACAAAAGTGCAGTCTGAAAACGAAGAATAATCTTGTGTAAAAGTCACGTTAGCAAAAACATCATCTGCCTTCTGCTGGCTAAGTAATTTTTTTGCTACTAACTTATCTAATGATGCCCTTATATTTCTTCCGGCGGCTTCAAGGGTATCCCTGTTAACGTCCAGCAATAAAACTTTGTTTCCTGCTGTCGCAATTACCTGTGCTATACCTACGCCCATAGCGCCGCTACCTATAATTCCAGCTATCATCTACCTTTAAATATTGGGTTTCGCTTTTCAATAAATGCCTTTACGCCTTCTTTGAAATCTTCCGTTGCCGCTGCCTGCTCCTGGTAGTCTGCCTCGTGCGACAATTGCTCCTTTAAGTTTGACCTGAAAGTATTATTTAGTAACTGTTTTGTGTATCGAAGTGCTTTGGTTGGCATCGATGCCAGTTGCTGCATCAGCTTTTCAACTTCAGTAGCAAATCCTTCGTCAGGGTACACCTTATAAATCATACCCATTTCCATCGCTTCCCGCGCTGTTACCTTGTCGGCCGTCATCATCAAAGCTGCTGCTCTTTGCACACCAACCAGCCTCGGCAAAAAATAAGTACCTCCACTGTCTGGTATCAAACCAATTTTGCTAAACGCCTGAATAAAAGTCGCACTTTCTTTAGCCACAACAAAATCACACGCCAAAGCTATGTTTGCGCCCGCACCTGCTGCAACCCCATTAACTGCTGCTACAATTGGTTTACCCAATTCACGCATTTTTAAAATGATAGGATTGTAATTGTTCTCAACTATTTCAGGAACGGATATGGCATTGTCACCAATTGTCTCTTTTAAATCCTGACCAGCACAGAATGCTTTGCCTTCGGCTGTCAACAAAACAGCTCTTACCTCTTCGTTTCGGTCACATTCGTCCAACGCTTCTTGTAAGGCTTTCGCCATTGGTGTGTTGAAACTATGAAAGACTTCTGGACGATTGAGGCGAATAGTCGCAACACCTGCGCTTATTGATAAATCTATTCCGTTGTTTTGGCTCATTATTTCAAACATTTAAAATAGTCAAAAGGCTCTTTACAATCAACACATTGGTACATTGCTTTGCATGATGTAGAGCCAAATTGACTAATTAGTTTAGTGTTATCAGATTTACATTGAGGACAGCGGACCGTTACATCTTTGCCAAACAATACGTTTACATTATCGATTGGTTCAACCGGAGCAGCGATGCCGTATTCTTCCAGTTTTCTTTTTCCGTTTTCGCTTAACCAGTCTGTTGTCCATGACGGGCTAAGTACAGGAATTATTTCGACTTCTTTATATCCTTCACCAATTAGCTTCAACCTCACGTCCATTTCTATCGCACTAATTGCCGGGCAGCCTGAGTAAGTAGGTGTAATAGAGACTGAAACTTTTTCACCTTCAACCTTTACATTTCGAATGACACCTAGATCTACTACACTTAAAACGGGCACTTCAGGGTCACAAACATCTTCCAGGAGTTGCCAAACTTTAGCAACTTCAGACCTCACCCTCGCCCCCACTCCATGAGAAGAGGGAGGACAGGCTGTTTGTTCTATATGTTGCTGATGTTCTAACAATTCAAAATACTATTTTCACTTTTTAAATTGTAATTCTTACCACTCCATTCCGGGATATGCCCTCTGCATATACTGTAACTCTGCCAACAAAAAACCCAATTCCTCTGTATGTCGTCCTTCCTTACCGCCTTTTTGCATAAAGACTCCCTGCGGTACACTTAGCGTGGCTGATTCAAACAACTTTTTAACTATGTTCTGCAACTCGCCGATAGCAGTTTAATTCTCGCACAACGATTGACCGCATGGTGCGGGCATGGACCGATTTTGGAGCAGGATATAGCAATTTCTAACATAGCACTTGACTTATTGGGAGAATCCAGGAACTTGTTTCAATATGCTGCTGAGCTGGAAGGTAAAGGCAGAACAGAGGATGATTTGGCTTATTTAAGAATAGCAACTGAATATAAAAATCCATTATTGGT
>Ga0115844_100315_pt1 | contig 13266 bp, 9 predicted proteins | sample InSIn1gowninarea_FD_83858 | JGI IMG/M metagenome (GOLD analysis project Ga0115844, IMG submission 83858) | reverse complement strand
ACCGCAATTACAGGAAGGTGACACGGGTCGCACTTTATCGGCGCTCCGGCCATCCGGAACGGCTATGTTCGAAGATCAACCCTATGAAGTGCACACCAATGGCGAATTTCTGAATGCCGGCACCCCTATTATTATCACCCGCATAAATCATCATAAAATTATTGTCCGGCCGGTTAGTTAGCCATAAGTATTAAAATACTGGACTCAAGATTTTTTGCAGGAAATATTAGATATATTTATTGCGGGTAGAGGATGGAGCAACCAAAATTCTACCTCAGAACAAAATACTTATAAATTTAAAATCAACAACCAATATTTAAAATATGGATGTTTCCCCTCTTTTTCTGCTGGCTGGCGGGTTTATTTTACTGCTGTGGTTTACGTCTTTTAAAGCAAACTTCGACCACACATCGGCTTTAAAGCTAAAAAATACAATGGCAACGCTTAATACCAAGGCTATGCTCAAAATAATATGTCCGTTTGCTGCTCCCATTTTTTCGTATCCCAGCCAAACGCCGCCAGCTAGTACCAGAAAACCTAAAATACCAACTAGCGTGGTCCCCGGCAGAAAAATTAACTCGACCAGTAAGAGCACCAAGCCAATAAAGACCAAAATTAAAACGGTAATTAAATCCATATCTTTAAAGTTTAAGGACCATTTGTAAGTTGCTGTTTAACAAGAGCTAGTTTAAAAAGCTATTGCTTAAAGATACTCGTTTTAACTGGTATTTTATTAAAACCCTAAGCTTAATTCTGGTTAAGGGATTGTTATTAAATGAAGCAAATACAGATGATTCCGAATTACTCTTGTTGACCTGCGCAAGAAGAACTACTTTTGCCGCTCGAAATTTTTAAATCCTACTAAAATGGATGTATTTGGCGAAGCATTGCGGGATTTCTACACTAATAACTTTACCCAAAAACTAAGACTACATACCAATTACGGCGAACCGGAAGACATGCCCTTGGATATATTTTTCCGGGATGAAGAAGAAATGTCGGAAGTAGAACTGGAAGCTTTGAACTGCTGCTACGGGAAAGTACTGGATATTGGAGCCGGAGTGGGTAGCCATACCCTGGCTTTGCAAGAACTGGATTTCGACGTAACGGCGCTGGAAATATCGCCGCTGGCGGCGGATATTATGCAACAGCGCGGCGTTAAAAAAATAATTAATCAGGACATTTTTTCTTATTCCGGTGATAAATACGACACTTTGCTTTTGCTCATGAATGGAATTGGCTTGGTAGGCGATATTGCCGGTTTACGGCAATTCTTACAACACGCCAAAAAGCTACTCAACCCCAATGGGCAACTGTTATTCGACTCCTCGAATATTGCTTATCTCTATGAAGGGAATATGCCAGTTCAGGAGAAGTATTATGGCGAAATTGCTTACCAGTACGAATACCACCAGGTAAAAGGTGAGTGGTTTAAGTGGTTATACATCGATCAGGATACCCTGGCTGCAGTAGCCGGCGAAGAGGGTTGGCTCACTATTATTCAGTACGAAGACGAACAAGATCAGTACCTTGCCCGGTTAATTTTAGCATGAAAAGTAAGATTTTAATCCTTTTACCCTTTATCTACTAGTTTACTAATTAATTACTTATCAGTGTGTTCCTTCACCTGTACTAAGGTTCTGTATCTATCTTTAATTCGGTAATCATCACGGATTTACTTTTATTTTAATAATTTATTAATAGATAAGTTATAACTTTGAAATAATTTCATCGTAATAGCATTTATGTTATTAAATATTTATTATAATAGATGTTTTATAAGATATATTATAATGATATTTCGGTTTTGGAATAATAATTGTTAGCCAAATGCTGGCTACTGTAATTAGTACCTTTTTTTAATTTAAATTTTTTAGTATGATTTCTCTTAGTTTACCCTCCAGCGTTTCTGTTTCGAAGAAAGTGCATCGTTGGGCAGTTAGTACCATATTTTTTTTGCAAGGCTTGTGCTTTGCCAGCTGGGCCTCCCGTATTCCAACTATTCAGCAAACACTTGGTTTAAATGAAAGCCAATTGGGCGCTGTTTTATTAGCCATTCCTATTGGTTCTATGATTTCCTTACCGGTATCCGGTTGGTTGGTGGCCAAATTTGGCAGTAAGAAAGTAGTTACTCTAGGTGTGTTTTTATATAGCTTAACCTTAGTTACGCTGGGTATGGCTCAAAACACCTTTCAGTTGATTAGCTACTTATTGTTGTTTGGCTTTGGCGGCAATTTTTTAAATATTGGCGTTAATACCCAGGCAGTTGGCGTAGAATCTTTATACAAAAAACCAATTATGGGAATGTTTCATGGTATGTGGAGTTTAGCCGGTTTTTCCGGGGCGGCTCTGGGCACCCTCATGATCGGCGAAGGTATTGTGCCGGTGCAGCATTTTTTAGCGGTTACCATTTTTGTAGTACTGGCAGCCTTGGTAAGTACCCGTTTTACCATAGCCGAAGATCCCAACCGACAAGCTGACCAACCCATTTTTGCCAAACCAGATAAATCTTTACTCCTGCTGGGCATTATTGCATTTTGTTCTATGATCTGCGAGGGCGCCATGTTCGACTGGAGCGGCGTTTATTTTAAGAAAGTAGTGCAGGCCGATAAAGCCTGGGTAGGAGCTGGTTACACCGCATTTATGGCAACTATGGCTTCAGGTAGGTTTGTGGCCGATTGGTTTACCGGTAAATTTGGGCTGAAACGTACGTTGCAGTTGAGCGGAGTATTAATTGCCTGTGGTTTATTACTAGCGGTGCTTCTCCCCAATTTAATTACGGCTATTGCGGGTTTCCTATTGGTGGGTGCCGGGGTATCTTCGGTAATACCATTGGTGTATAGTGCGGCCGGTAAATCTAAAGTTTTATCACCGGGCGTAGCTTTAGCGGCAGTTTCTACCATTGGGTTTTTAGGATTCTTAATGGGACCGCCAATTATTGGTTTAGTGGCTGGGGCTACCAGTTTGCGGGTATCTTTCTTTATCATTGCCATCATGGGCCTATGCGTTTCCGTTTTCTCTACCCGAACCAAATTAGCCTAATTAATGCGGAGTAGGTAGTCAGCTTCACTTACTACTGCATTTTTTAACAACATACAAATCGTGCTCAAATCCAGACAGTATTTTACTGTCTGGATTTTTTATTTATCGGAAGTGTAGATAGTTAATAAGTTATTCTTCAATTACTTCTTTCCCAATTTTTAGAAAGTATGAAAGAAAAAAGCAGGGGTAGTTCTTTTGGTTAGAGCACCTAAAAAGCCGATAATAAATATTAAAATAAGTATAGGGGTTTCCGCAAAGTATTTCCTACATTGCATATCGGCAAGTCCATTAGGTATTTGGGCCGGTAAAGGTTTTCACTCCTAAAAAATTATCATAACATTATGAAAAAAGCATCTTCTCGGCGCGCGGCGTTAAAAAAAATTGCCGGTAGTGCCGCTCTTGTAACGGTTGGCCCTACGCTCTCTGCCCGGGTGGCTGCGGCCGAACAAGCTATGGGAACTGAACTAAAAGGTAAAATCAACCACTCTGTATGCAAATGGTGCTACGACAAAGTGCCACTCGACCAATTCTGCCAGGAGGCCAAAAAAATTGGTCTTAAGTCGATTGAACTACTTGGACCCGAAGATTGGCCAACTCTAAAAAAATACGGTTTAACTTGTGCTTTACCCAATGGTGCCGGTAAAGGTATTGAGCAAGGCTTTAACGACCCAAAACTGCACGACGAACTGGTAAAAAGCTACGAAGAAGTTATTCCGAAAGTAGCGGCGGCCGGTTATAACCAAATTATCTGCTTCTCGGGTAACCGCCGGGGCATGTCGGATGAAGAAGGCATGAAAAATTGTGCCGTTGGTTTAAAACGTTTGATGCCTACAGCCGAAAAGTACAAGGTTACTATGGTAATGGAATTGCTCAATAGCAAAGTAAACCACAAAGATTATATGTGCGACCATACCGAGTGGGGTGTAGGATTGTGCAAATTGGTAGGCTCAGAACGATTTAAACTGCTCTACGATATCTACCACATGCAAATTATGGAAGGCGACGTGATTGCCACCATTAAAAAGCACAACCAATATATTTCGCATTACCACACCGGCGGTGTGCCCGGCCGCAACGAAATCGATGAAACCCAGGAGTTAAACTATCCGGCTATTATGAAGGCAATCGTGGATACCGGCTTTAAAGGTTTTGTAGCCCAAGAATTTATTCCAAAACGCGAAGATAAACTCGCTTCCTTAAATCAAGGCGTAAAAATTTGCGATGTAGCTTAAGTGAGAAAGTAGGTTAAAACTAAAAAAGCAGGCTGGAAGGCCTGCTTTTTTTTAGTTTTAACCTTTGTGTATTTTTAAGAAAAGGAAGTGGTTGAAAGAATGAATCAATGTTTTTAAATTATTTGTGAACTGTAGTGATCTTCGTTAAGCGTAGAGTTAGCAAAGCACTTTACGATTTTCCGGATTAGCCAATCTCTGATTGGCGTTAAGCGCATTTAAATTTGCAGTTTATTAGACACACCAATCTGAAGATTGGTTATCCAATATTGAGTAGAGACCGCTAACGCGAACTCTACTCACAACGAAGTAAGAAAGTTTGAGACCGCCGGCCAGAGGCAAACTGGTTACTGTTCAAACCGCATCAGCTCCTAAGCATGGAGACGGGAACCGGCTCCACTAGCAAACCATTAATGCCATCTTAAATTACATCTTACCAAATGTAATTTAAGGCTAAACTTAATGTGCTGCCAGCCAATTATCCCCTATGCCCATCCCAACCTCCATGGGTACACTAAGCGGCAGCGCATTTTTCATTAATTCTTCAATTTTAGGCTGAATAATCTCCAGTTCCTCTTTTGGAGCATCAAACACCAATTCGTCGTGTACTTGCAGAACCATGCGGGTTTGCAGTTTTTCCGCTTCAATCCAGTTATGAATATTAATCATGGCAATTTTGATAATATCGGCAGCCGTGCCCTGAATGGGAGCATTTATGGCGTTTCGCTCGGCGTAGCCCCGAATATTGGCATTGCGCGAGTTAATATCCCGTAGGTAGCGACGGCGGCCCAACTTGGTTTCGGCGTATTCTTTTTCGCGGGCGCTGTTAATAGCACTGTCCATGTATTGTTTTACCGCCGGAAATTCCTGCCAGTAAGCGTCAATAATTTCCACGGCTTCGCGGCGCGGAATACGCAGGCGTTCGGCTAATCCAAAAGCCGAAATACCGTAAATAATTCCGAAATTAATGGTTTTGGCTTTGCGGCGCATTTCGGAATCTACCTGGTTAATATCCACATGGTATACTTTAGCGGCCGTAGAGGCGTGAATGTCTAAACCTTTATGGAACGCTTCTTTCATGGTAGCGTCACCGCTGAAATCAGCCATTATGCGCAATTCAATCTGGGAATAATCTGCTGATAAAAGTAAATGGCTGCTATCGCGGGGCACAAACGCTTTCCGGATTTCCCGGCCTTTTTCCGTCCGGATAGGAATATTTTGTAAGTTCGGGTTAGTAGAACTCAAGCGACCAGTAGCGGCTACGGCCTGGTTAAACGAAGTATGCACGCGACCATCGCGGGAGCAAATTAGTTGGGGCAACGCATCGATGTACGTAGATTTAAGTTTGGTAAGCTGCCGGTGGTCTAAAATTAACTGCGCAATTTCGTGTTGTCCGGCTAGTTTCGACAATACTTCTTCGCCAGTGGCGTGCTGACCGGTTTTCGTTTTCTTCGTTTTATCGCCGGTTAAATTTAATTTTTCGAACAAGATTTCGCCGAGTTGTTTGGGTGAACCAATGTTGAAAGTAGTACCGGCAATGGCGTAAATTTGCTTTTCCAGGTCGGAAATATAACCTGCCAGTTCTTTCGACGACTCCGCCATAGCATTACCATCAATGGAAATACCTTCGTACTCAATAGTGGCTAAAACCGGAATAAGCGGATTTTCTACTTCGTCGAATAATTTACGCAACCCGTTTTTGGCTAATAGTGGCGCGAAATAATTTTTTAATTGCAGCGTAATATCGGCGTCTTCGCAGGCATATTCGTAAATTTCTTCCGGGCTTAGCTCGCTCATGTTCAACTGCTTTTTACCTCTTTTGCCAATGAGCTCGGTAATGGAGATGGGCGTATAATGTAAATACGTTTCGGCGAGTAAATCCATGTTGTGGCGCATATCCGGCTCTAATAAATAATGCGCCAGCATGGTATCGAACAAGGGACCTTTTACGGCAACGCCGTGGCCCTTCATTACCAGAATATCGTATTTAATATTCTGACCAATTTTAATAATGTTTTCGTTTTCCAGCACGCCCCGGAACTGCTCCAGTATGGCTTGGCTTTCGGTTTCGTTATCCAAAGGCACGGGTACATAATACGCTTCACCGGGAATATAGCAGAACGACATACCAATTAACTTGGCCGTAATGGCATCAATGCTGTTGGTTTCGGTATCGAACGAAAATTCTTTTTGTTTTTCCAGGTACGAAACCAAGCTGGCCCGCAACTCCGGGGTGTCAATTAAGCGGTAATCGTGTACGGTGGTGGTAATGTTTTTCCGAACGGTTGGGGTAGTTGCTTCTTCGGAGGTGCCAGTGCCATTTTCCGTAAATAATTCGTCCATTTCCTCAAAAAGCGAAGATTGCTGGTCGGATTTTTTCCCTTTGACCAAAGTAGCTTTAGCTGCCGGAGCCTTACTGGTTGTAGAGGGTGTTGGCGTGCCTAAAATACGTGCGGCTAACTGACGAAATTCCAGTTCGTCAAAAATAGCCCGCAGTTTTTCTACGTCCGGCCCTTTGTATTCGAAGGTACTCTCGTCGAAATCAATAGGAACATCTAAATGGATGGTTGCGAGTTCTTTGGAGAGTAAACCTTGTTCGGCGTACTGGATAATATTTTCGCGTTGTTTGCCTTTTAACTCGTCGGCATTAGCAATAAGATTCTCGACGGAACCGTATTTCTGAATAAGCGATTTAGCGGTTTTTTCGCCAATACCTGGAATGCCCGGAATGTTATCTACCGCGTCTCCCTGCAATCCCAAGATATCAATTACCTGTTTTACGTTGGTTACTTCCCAGCGCTCGCAAACCTTTTTCACATCCAGTATATCCACACCATTACCTAAAAAAGCCGGTTTGTATAAATACACATGGTCCGTTACCAATTGGCAAAAATCTTTATCCGGGCTCATCATGTACACATCAAAATTGGCTTTTTCGGCTTTGCACGAAAGCGTGCCAATTACGTCATCGGCTTCGAAGCCGGGTATGAGTAACAGGGGTATATTAAAAGCTTCAATTATTCTTTTTACGTACGGTATAGCTATGCCAATATCTTCGGGCATGGCTTGCCGGTTAGCCTTGTATTCCACAAAGTTATCGTGACGGAAGGTTTTAGCTGGTCCGTCCATAGCTACCCCAATGTGCGTGGGTTTTTCTTTCGACAAGACTTCGAATAAAGTATTGGTAAAGCCCAGGGCCGCCCCGGTATTCATGCCTTTAGAATTAATGCGCGGATTTTTACTAAACGCGAAATGCGCCCGGAAAATCAGGGCCATGGCATCCAGGAGAAATAATTTTTTGCTTCGTTCGCTCATGCTATAAAGGTATCGTGTATCTATTAGGTATGCAAATTCCGTACATGGGTAGGGGTAGTACGGCAACTGGATTTATTCAGATTTAAGGCATCCTTAAAATTAAACAAGCAAGAGGCATTTGTGTTCTTCAGCGTTATATAAATGCCTGAATAGCCTTAGCGATTCTAGTTGGGTAACCCAAGTAAAAACGCTTAAAAATTTAAATTTTATCCGGTAACAAGTAGGTAGTAATAAATTTTAGGCAGCGATAATAATTAACAAAAAATTGCATGCGATTGTATTTATCGGTATTCCGGCAGCGGGTAAGTCATCTTTTTATAAACAGAGATTTTTTAATTCTCATGTGCGGATAAGCATGGATTTATTAAAAACCCGGAAAAGAGAAAACCAGTTTTTAAAGTTATGCTTTGATACTAACTCGCAGTTTGTGGTGGATAACACAAACCTTACCCAAGAAGAAAGAGAGAAGTACATTAAACTGGCGAAAGATAAAAAATACCGGGTAACTGGGTATTTCTTTGCCTCTAGCGTAAATGCCGCTTTAGAAAGAAATAAACAACGGCAGGGAAAAGACAGAATTCCGGACGTTGGAGTAGTAAGCTGCTATAAGAAACTAGTGCTGCCTTCCTATGCCGAAGGCTTTGATGAGTTGTTTTACGTGCAATTACACAGCGAAGAATTTACTGTTGCTGCTTGGCACGAGGAAGCTACCGGCACAGGGTAAAATGTTTGTAGCAAGCTTAATGGACCCGCTGTTTATGGAGATTTGGAATTATCTAGAGATTTTAACAATGAAGAAGCAAGGGTGGCTTTTCCAGAAGGATACCACCCAGGAGAGGCTACATGCATTAGCCCTCATTTTAGATAAAGGTTCTCCCGGTATTATTTCTAGTTTAGTACCATTCTTAAAAGATAAAAATAGCGAAATCCGAAATGCTACTTGCCATGCTATAATTACCTTATTCAATCAAATAAAAACAAAGAAACAATATTTCGAAACACTTAAACACTGCGATATTTCGAAATCAGATATTGATTTATTTGAACACCGCTTTACTAAAGAACAATTTATTCAATTATTAGCAATCGCTTCTTTAAACGGAAGTGGATACGTTCGAGAAAAAGCTGTAAAAAAGTTATCGGTTTCTAATGACTCAATAGCAGTTCAATTCTTAATTTATCGCTTGGCAGATTGGGTATTACCAGTTAGGCAAGCAGCTTTGAATGGCATTCATAACTTCAAGAAAACAGAATACCTTGATACTTACATTAACAATCTTTTTATTTTTGAATGGTTGCAGCGCGTAGAAAGAGTAGATTTAAATTCTGTTTATGGCGAAATCGTTAGTTTTATTGTAGAGGAGAATAAAGACTATATTTTTAATAAATTCAAATCCTATCCTGATAAAGCTCGTTTGTTATTAGCTAAATATATTACAAGCTCTTCCGGCCTTGAATTAAAAACCATAAAGCTTTTAATTCAGGATAAACATTTCTTAATAAGAAGCTTGGTACTCACCTATTTTGATGAGTTATCTGATGCAGAAATTACTAAGCTTTTAAAGGATAAGTCTACTAAAATAAGACTGCGAGTGCTTTATAAGTTAGATAAAGAACCAGACTTTTTAAATCTGGTTTCGACTTATATAGCAGATAGCGCACCTTCTGTCCGGGAATATGCCCGATACTCCCTGAAGCATATAAATCTTGACTTTGCCCGTATTTATTATCATAATCTGCTAAGTAACAGCCATGTTATAGGTTCTCTGTTGGGAATAGCTGAAATAGATGCCAGGCAATATTCTGGAATAGTAGAAAGCTATTTACAAGACCAAAAAGTAAAAGTTAAAAAAACGGCATTTCTGTCATTAAAGAAATTAGATGAAGAAAAGGCATATCGTTTTGCCTTAAACAATTTAGATAACAATTTACCAGGAATCAGAAATGCTGTAGTAGAATTTCTCTCTCGGAAGGAAACAAACGAAGTTTTAGAAAAAGCCAGACTTACCTATCAATATGGCAATCATGAACTAAAAAAATCAATGTTAAAGCTATTTAATAAAATAGGTGGCTGGCCAGCTCTACCAGAAATTATTTTAGGAACAATAGACAATAACGAGAGTATTAGAGATGTAAGCATTGTTTATTTGCAAAAATGGAGAAATAATGCGGTTCGACTTTTTACCCAACCAGGAGCAAACGAATTAGAAAGAGCTAAACAAATATTGAATATCGCTATTGAGGTACACGAAAAGAGAAAATATTTTAAAAATAATCCCTTATATGGATTAAACTTTTACTTAAAGTGAAAAGCAGGTTTATTTCTTATAGGTTACTGTTTAAGGATTAAACGTTTAATAAGCCATTCCTAATTAATTTATAGCCAACACAAAATTATCCAGGCACAAAGCCGACTTCTATAAATGTTGTATGCTGAAAAAAATACTCCTGATACTATTACTTGGCTCCTGTTTTATCAGGCAAGTGAACGCCCAGGCAACAGATTCTATTTCGCAAGTGGTGTACTTGTTAGGTAATACCGCTACCACTACTATTGCTCCCACGCATTTGCGGGCTTTTCAGCAGGCTCTGCAGGCGGAGCGGAACCCATTTACTATTGTACATTTAGGCGATATTGCCGCTAACCGGGGCATGGGTAAAAGACTTAACGCCGGCGCTAACCGGAAAATAGACCAACTCCTGCAACTCACCAAAATCCGGGGCAATCTTTACTTTGTGCCCGGCGATAAAGATTGGGATAATTCCGGCAAAGAAGGACTGGATGATGTACGACGCTTAGAAAACTACATTAAGAAACACCAAACCCGTGGGCAGGTACTCTTGCCTGGCAACGGCTGCCCAGGTCCCGAAATCCGGGATATTGGTAAAAACTTACGGTTAATCGCCATTAATACGCAATGGTGGATGCACCCTTACCGGAAACCCGCCGAGCCAGATACAGATTGTGGAATATCATCGGACACAGAATTTTTGGACGCGCTGGAAGAAGCCATAGAAGATGCTAATGGCCGGCAAATTTTAATTGTGGGGCATCATCCGGTGTTTTCCAATGGTTTTTACGGCGGCCACATGCCCCTCAGAAATCATTTATTTCCGTTTTCCGAGACCCGGCTCAAACCTCTTTACTGGTTGCCTTTACCTGGTTTAGGTAGTTTGTATGCATCATTCCGGCAAAATGTAGGCATTCCCCGCGATATGTCGAGCCCCGGTTATCAAAATTTTGTTACCAACCTGAACCGGGTATTTCAAGTGCACAACCAATTAATTTATGCCGCTTCTCACGACTACTCCCTGCAATTAAATCGCTTAGAAAATAATTATCATTTAATTTCAGGCAGCTTCTCCGAAAAAAAGTACGTGGCTAAAAATCCAACCAGCTTGTTTAATCAAGAAGTGAGTGGGTACGTTAAATTGACGCTCTATGCTAACGGAAAAGTTACCACTACTTTTTATCAGTTTGCCAAACCAGGAACTGCGGTAGCCATAGCCGAGCAAACTCTTTTCCAATCGGCCTGTAATCCTGACTCAACTAAAAATATACCCGTAAATAACCAGGTGGGCCCTTGTGTAGAACCAGAAGTTCCGGCGCCCATTACTACCGAAGAAGTAAGTACCGATGGAAAAAAAGCTACCGTAATTGCGGGCCCGCAGTACGCTGCTAAAGGTTTAAAACTAAAATTTTTTGGGCATTTGTATCGTAAAAGCTGGACGCAGCCCGTGCAGGTGCCTTTACTGTATTTAAGCCGTACCAGAGAGAAACTTCGTCCGGAAAGAGTAGGCGGTGGCCGACAAACTATTTCGCTGCGATTGAATGCCGCTGATGGGCGTGAATTTGTATTCCGGTCTATAGATAAAGATCCCATTGGAGCTATCCCGCCCGAACTGCGTAATACCGTAGTAACCGATGTGCTGCGGCAAATTACGCCCACGGAGCAGCCCTACGGCGCATTAGTAGTAAGCAGTTTGTTAGATTCTACGGATATTTTACACGCCCGGCCTAAGCTACACGTACTCGCCGATGACCGTACCTTGGGGCCATACCGGGAGAAATATCAGGGAATGTTCGGGATGCTGGAAGAACGGCCAGGGGATGCCCGCAGCAAGCGGTTAGGATTTGGCGGATCTACCGATGTGAAAAATAGCTTTAATTTACACCAGGAATTGTATCAGGATAACAGCAACCGGATTGATGCGTTAGCCTACGGCAAGGCCCGCGCTTTTGATATTTTTATCGGCGACTGGGGTCGCCACCCGGATAACTGGCGCTGGGCAGGTTTCAAAACCGACTCGCAAACCATATACCGGCCTATTCCCCGGGACCGCGATCATGCTTTTTCGCGCTGGGACGGCGTAATTCCTTGGCTGGCCGACCGGAAATGGGCAATTCCTAATATTCAAAATTTCGATAAAGAAATAAGTGGTCTTCGCAGTCTTACCTGGTCGGCCCGTTACCTCGACCGTTTTTTACTCATCTCCCTTAACCGCCAGGACTGGATTAGCCTGGCGCAGGAATTACAGCAAACCTTTACCGATGCTGCTATTGATAAAGCCATTGCGGAACTTCCTCCTGAAATCAGGAACTCGGAAGGAAAGGAAATTGGAACCACGTTAAAAGCACGTCGGACACGTTTGACCGCTGTTTTGCAGGAATATTACGAACTTCTGGCCCGGTACGTAGATATAGTAGGCTCTAATAAAAATGAGTATTTTAAAGTAGAACGCTTGCCCGAAGCCCAGGTGCGGGTGCAAATTTTTAAAAAAGATACAAAAACGAACTTACCTCAGGAATCGGCATTTTTCGACCGAATTTTTTTCCGCAACGAAACCAAAGAGATTCGCTTGTACGGGTTAGATGGCGCGGATGTAGTGGATGTTAGTGGTAAGGCGGATGCCAGTATCCGGGTGCGGATTATTGGCGGCAACGGCCAGGATAGCATTCGCGATGTTTCTATCGTAAAAAATTATCGACGATACACCCTGGTATACGATAGTACCAATACTAAACTCAATTTAGGTCCGGAAACCCGCAACCTTACTTCTAATGCCCCGGATGTTAATTTTTATAGCCCAACATCTTTTGCTTACAATACCTACAGTCCGAATGGCAGCATTATCTATAACCAGAGCGATGGGGTAGGACTAGCATTTGGGATAACGTATAAACAGCAGCATTTCCGGAAAAAAGACTTTAGTGCTATTTACGCTTTTAACGTACGGGCTACGCAGTATGGAAATCGGCAGCTAACCAGTAATATTTTGTGGCGCCACGTCTGGAAGCAATGGGATTTAGGCACTTACCTCGATTTTGGGTATTATTTTCGTACTTACGATTTTTTTGGTTTGGGCAACAACACGAAGAAAAACGAAACTTTATACGACGATAAATTTTACAAAGCCCGTTACGGTGGTATTATGTCAGCGATATTTCTGCAGCGGCAATTTTTTCAAAAAAGTTATTTCCGGATTGGCCCTTTGTTCGAAAGACTTACTACCAATTTTCGGGATAATTCTTTTTTGGGCCAACCCGAAGATGGAATGCCATTGGTTAATACCACGCAGCAGCAATTAGTAGGTTTAAATTCCGATTTTGTGCTCGATTTACGGGATAAACTGGCGTTAAGCGCATTTAAATTTGCAGTTTATTAGACACACCAATCTG
>Ga0115844_100314_pt1 | contig 13274 bp, 15 predicted proteins | sample InSIn1gowninarea_FD_83858 | JGI IMG/M metagenome (GOLD analysis project Ga0115844, IMG submission 83858) | reverse complement strand
GAAACTGATTTTGAACTAAACTTGTCATTGTGTGCAGCAACTGACCTCAAAACATGCATAACCAAGAATCACTCATTCATTTCTTCTAATCTAGGAACCGGTTACGGAAGTGTGATATGCCGTTGGAAAGATTTTTCCAAGATCCTTCTAATAGAAACACTTGTGACATGTTTTGTGCTAAACATCATGTGCAAAACATACAACAAAACCAGACATAGTAAGAGCTCATGTTGATCCCTGGTGACAGGCTGCGAAGACTGGAACTAACACAACCTTGTCACGATCTTCGACGACATTAAAAGCATTTAACGAACAAACATATACCCCATATGGGATTTTAATTAACTTGCAAGTCGAACTGGGGGGGAAAAACAATAGAAATAGATGTTGAAGTAATCGATGGAAACCTCCACTACAACATCCTACTGGGAAGACCTTGGATATATGCTATGGTTGTTGTTGTGTCAACCTACTTCAGGAAGATTGCATTTCCATTTCAAGGAGGGATAAAAATCGTCGATCAAAAAAAATTTATCCCCAATAGTTCCCAAGTTACGAGAAACATTCCAATAATCCATGGAAGCCCCCATTCACTTCAAAATATCGGAGTAGGCCTGCTAAAAGACCCTACATTAATGGGTACTTTTTCCCTCCCACCTCCAATAAATCTGGCGGAAGTGGCAATGGTAGGAACCTGCAATATGATATCTTCTATACAAAAGATCTCAGAAAATGATATTAGCATGGATCATCTATAGGTATTGCCTCCAAGTCCAATAGAAATATTGTAGCAATCAATATTTTTGACATGGGAGGAAAACCCAAATCAACGCTTATCAAGCATTTGGGTAGATAGGTCTAAGGAATATGGCACCGCTTCAAATCCTTGGTCACAAGTATATTACACAGACGAAGGAATTGTTCAGTCAATGATTATTGATGGGGTGCCATGGGGAGATTACCACCATCGTTCCCATCTTACGGATTGTCAAGAAGATACTCCTGATGACCTTCATCATCCTTCGGTTTTTGATTTCCTATCAAATACTATAAATACGGTGGATTCCAAGCGAAACTTGTCCAATATCGAAGAGACTATAGCCATAAATATCTCAACCAAAATAGATGTTATAGAGAATATTTATGTCGGCAAATGTTGTTCTACTTCGAAAATGGAAATATACGAAGCTCTTTTTCACGAATTCAGAGATGTCTTTGCTTGGTCATATGATGAAATGCCAGGCATTGACTTGAGTATAGTTGAACACGAGATCAAGATGTATCCAGATGTCAAACCAGTGAGACAACAACTATGGTAGGTGCACCCTAAGAAAGCCGCTGCAATCAAGGCAGAAGTTGAAAAACTTCTCCATGTTGGTTTCATTTACCCGGTTCCTCTAACCGATTGGGTATCTAATATTGTTCCTATAATGAAGAAACAAGGAACGATTAAAGTGTGCATCGATTATAGGGATGTAAACCAAGCTTGTCCAAAAGACAACTATCCTACACCCTTTATTGACGAGATAATTGATGAATGCGTCGGGTGTGAAATATTTTCATTTATGGATGGATTCTTTGGGTATAATCAAATAAATATCTGCCCATAGGACTAGTCAAAGACTGCATTTATTTGTCTGTGGGGCACATTTGCATATCGCAGGCTACCCTTTGGTTTAAAGAATGCAGGGGCAACTTTCCAGAGAGCAATGAATTATGCCTTCCATGACATCAAAAACATCGTTCAACCATATCTCGATGATCTTCCAGCTCATTCGCGAAAGCGGACTGATCATCCGCAGCATTTAAGAGCAATATTTCTACGTTGCCGACACTAAAAGATAGGACTCAATCCATACAAATGTGTGTTCTGTGTTAGTTTTGGTCGTTTTCTTGGCTTTGTAGTCTCAAAGGACAGGATTCATCTTGACCCATGTAAGGTTCAGGCAATCATAAATTTGCCTCCACCTTCAAATTTGCTTCAGATTCAGAAACTCCAAGGGAAAGCAAACTTTCTGAGGAGGTTCATTCCAAATTACGCCGAACTTGCTAAAGGTTATACACGTCTATTGAAAAAATAAGTACCCTTTGTATGGGATCAGGTCGCGAAAGATTCCTTTGATGCTTTAAAGGAATCCCTCATAAAAGCATCATTAATGTATGCTCCTGGTTATCAAAAAGACTTTAACCTGTATCTGGCTGTAGCGGATACAACCATCGCAATGGTATTAGTACAAGAAGAAAATGGAATTGAACATCCTATATGTTATTTAAGTAAAAACTTTAATGAAATAGAAAGCAAATATTCCTACGTTGAAAAGCTGGCTCTCACAACGGTTCAAGCGATACAGAGATTTCGACACTATGTCTTCTTTCGAAAAACTACCGTTTTGTCATATTGCAACCCATGACTTATATATTGTCGCGACAGTTGCTGGGGGGAAAATATTCAAAACGGATAGCAATCCTTCAAAAGTTTGATTTGGAATTTATAAAATCCAAATCAAAGAAATAACTGGTTTTCATGGAATTACTATGCGATTTCCCTTCGTCATCCAACGATGAAACATCCGAAGAAACCATCGTGGATGAAACCTTGTTTCTGATATTGTCGAGCAATCTGTGGTATGGAGATATAATCATCTATCTCCAAACCCAAAAATATAGGTCTAATACCTCTCACTCGGAACAAAGGCATATTCGATACCAATCAAAAGACTACATGATCGTCGACGACACACTTTACCATTGTAGTGTCGATATAGTTCTGAGAAGGTGCCTCACCCATGAGGAGGCCGAAAAAGTCCTGAATGACTGCCATTCAGGCGTGTGTGGGGGGCATCAATCTGGATACGCTACGGCGTAAAATTTTTTACGAGCAGGATACTTCTGGCCAACAATGTTCAAAGATTGCATAACCGCAGTTAGAAGTTGCCATGCATGTCAAATTTTCGATAGCAAAAACAGAAAATCACCCGCACCCCTACAGCTAGTAGTTGCAGTTGGGCCATTCGCCAAATGGGGCATAGATTTCATGACATGTAACCCCACCTCGACTGGGGGGCATGGGTATATCATAGTCGCGGTTGACTATTTTACCAAATGGGCCAAGGCGATGCCTACATTAGACAACATCGGCGAAACAGCTGCCCCTTTCTTTTTCAATCATGTAGTCGCCAGATTCAGCATCCCACAGGCCATAGTTACAGATCATGGATCGCATTTTCACAATCACATGATGTTTGAATTGGCTACAAAATTAGGGTTGTCCCACGACAACTCCACTCCTTATTACCCGCAGGCCAACAGACAATTTGAAGCAATCAACAAAGTCCTGAAGCGGATGCTGCAAAGGATGATTGGAGTCCATAAAAGAAGTTCGCACCTGATCCTGTACTCAGCCTTGTGGGCATACCGAACATCGGTAAGGAATACAACCGGGTTTACACCCTTTCAACTAGTGTATGGCCTAGAAGCAATCTTACCAGTTCAGTGTGAAATCTCGTCCCTCAAACTCGCAATCGACCTTCTCCCTGGAACTTCAGAAGAGGAGGCTCGTTTCTTGGAACTAGTCCAATTAGATGAAACCCGTCATAATGCCGCTTTGGCTAACAAAGCCCATAAGAAACGAGTCAAGGCGTAGTTCGACAAAAATGTCAAACCCGTGTCTTCTCAGAAGGTTTCTTGGTCTTACTTTACAACCAGGAATCTGATAAATTGGGGGCAGGTAAATTCAAGTCTTTATGGATGGGCCCCTATATTGTTAAGCGTGTATTAACAAAAGGGGCCTACGAGTTAATGGATTATGATGGATTCTGCTAGCACAACCCCGTAACGGGTTGTAACTTAAGCGTTACTATGCATGATTCAGTGTAGTAACCCCTATGCTTTTGTTACATTTTTGTTTTCGCAAAGGGTATTGTTTTGGTCTAGTAATCCACTTTTTTCATTTGCTGCAAATGTCGAACCTATTGGAATCATTCATTGGATATGCCAATGGAGTGAGTCGTAGTTCGCAGAACCTATCTTCTGCGGCCTGGGCCATTTTTTATCCAAGTGGCGAGTTAGTGAGTTTCAAAGGGGTATGTATTGGTCGATCAACAAATAACATCACTGAATATAGCACATTGATAGAACTCCTCTCTGATGCCATCACACGTGGCATATGCTGACTTGTCGTCAGGCTAGACTCACAACTCGTCATCCTACAACTCACCGGTGTCTACTCCGTCCGAAATCCAGCTATCTATTGCATGTTCCTAAGGGTCAAGATTTTGGAAATATAGTTTGATTCTATTCAATATCAGCATATTTCCATAAATTTAAACACATTAACAGACTCATTGGGAAATTATGTGTTAGATAGACATTCGCAACATTTATAAAAAGGAAGCATTTCATCAAAATTTGCATCAAGATCGTGTAACTTAACCAAAATAAAACTCCGAAAATCAAAAATATATATATATATATATAACTGTTTATTGTTTACACATAATGTTCTGTAACCAAGACAAAATTGGTCAAGATGACCCAAAACTCAAAATTCTAGGGGGCACCCTAGTCTAATGATGCTGGTGATAACAAGTCACCACCTGTGCAATCATGTGTAAAAGCCTAGTCCATCGACTCGGCACGCCTGTAGTATGTCGCTGCAACCTCAAAGGCAGCTCGTCAGTCCTCACGTCCGGGATACCAAGAGTGAGGCCCTCGACCTGATCCTGCAATGCTGAAAGAGTCTCGGCCACATCAACATTGCGAAGGATAGCCCTTCCCACAGCCTCTTCTACTCGAGCGGCAGCTGGCACCCTCAGACGTACTGCTGGCTGGATTGGTCCAGCATCTGCATGAGCACATGAGTTTTGATTAGTCCTGATAAAAGAAAGCATAATAACATTATAAAAAGAGATGATGAACAGAGATATGGTCAGAGAATTTACCAATAGCACCCCACTGCTCGTCAGCCGGCAGCACCAAATCCGGGTCACCTCGGAAATCCATACCAGCATATGGATACTTGAAAAAAACCATCTCCTGATGATTGAACCACTCAAAGAAGGTATCAGAAAAGGAAACCTAGGACTGACCAGCATGTTAAGCCATAAGGTCGACCCATCTCTGCATCCGTGGCTCAGTCGGTGGAGGTAAAGGTAAACCAAGTGAAACATATTGTGGCTGCATCAGTGGGATCTTTTCCAAGGCAAAGGCAGTCAAAATAGAACCATAACCGAAGTTCTTCAATCTACCATTCTTCACCTTGGTTAGTTGTTCTTTCATAATAGAGAGTACTGCATCACACCAGTTGAACACCTTTGGTTCAAGGCATTCCAAGGCATACTGCATATAAGACCTATTGGCCACATGAAGAGCTACACTACCAGCCATTCTAGCAAAAGAGAACAGAATGGTCCTCAAGGACCTGTCAGTGACATCTTAGATATTGATCTTGCCATCCTTACTCGGCTGAGATCCCTCTTTTCAGTACCGGCGAATGTAATCTCTCACGGATTCGCCCCCATGGGCGGCACCCGATAATGAAATAGGGGCACCACGCCTCGATAAACCAGTCAAAAAATAGATGTCCACGACAATCAAGGGGATGGATTTGCCCCTAATCTGGAACACCTGGTTGGTAGGGTCCCATGCATCGAGGAAATATTGCAACAAGTTGATTTGTTGCCTCATGCTAGAGATGTGGAAAAACTTGAACAGGCCACAGTTCCGCAGTACATTTACCGTAACCGGATCATGTAAAGCAAGCATTTCCTCTTCTTCATGTTCACGTTCTTTCCATGTAACAGGCATATTGGTCCAATGAATCTCTGAAAACAAACAAGAGAACAACCAGGATCCTGATTTGGTGAAAAACAGGCAAAATTTCCATAAAAGTTTGTGTGCAAATTTCCCTCCTTGCGCCCATCGCACCCCCAGTAGTGTATTGGGTGGGATGCATCCCTGCTGGCCAATGGCCAAGCTGGAATGCATCACACCTTTCGATCTAGAAAGGGTGTGATGGAGCCAGGGTGAATTTTTCAAACCCCAGAGGCTTAGAAAAACTAGGAAACATGCTCAGAATTGAAAAAGGAAAGGATGAAACTGAAGAGCTCAGGTTTAGCTCCTACCTAGTCCAAACAGTGCCAAGAATCATCCGCAGAATCTCTCGAAATTAGCTAGTGAAAATCAAGGGGGAAAAGCACCTCCAGAGCTCCAAGACAGTGCCAAGAATCATCCGCAGAATCTCTCGAAATTAGCTAGTGAAAATCAAGGGGGAAAAGCACCTCCAGAGCTCCAACAAACCAATGTTCAAATGAAATGGTAAAATGAGAGGTAAAAACTACTTTTAAATTACTTTTCACATTGTTCAAGTAAAATATTAGTGGGTTAACTCATTTTTGAAACATACATTGTTCGTTTATAATTGGTTTGATGAAGCAATTGAATAGTCAATGCAACCTTTGAAAGAGCAAAAGCAGTTAACGGTGAAATTGAACCAATGACCATTATCATCGAGCAGTTTTTTTTTTTGTGAAGTTAAAGCTCGTTAAAAATTAAACATAAGCAGTGAGCAAATGTTTCCCCAGAGTTCAAGCTCATTCATTTAAAAATGAACCAATTTCCAGTAAATAACCATTGTGAATGTATTTTCATCAGCCTCTGAAACCTTGGTCGTGTTCTCATCATCGCCTCCACTTGATTGTTTACCCCTTTTGAGGAACAATTGCGAAGAGTGATCCTATTAAGCCATCCTTGTAACACTTTCGTGATTGGAAAATTCCAAACCTTACCTGGAATTAGCTGCTACCCCAACTTATCACTCATTCCTCAAAAAACGAGTCTCCTTTAAGCTCCTTTCATCTGACTCATAAAATATGAAAGGATTGTCGAGCACTTGGCCTCTCCAGCTCGTTAAAGTGATCGGAAGTGCTATCCCTCCTCTAGATTTTAATATTTTTGGACCTAAGGGATTATTACATAAAAAGATCGAGCACTTGTCTTGTTCGGCTCGTTAAAATTACCGAAAATTCATCCCTTTCATATTGTTTTATACGTTTTCGGACCTAAGGGATTATATGACAAAAAATGGATTATTGGAGTTTCCTTTACGTCCCTTTCAGACTCTCTAAAATTGAAAAGGACCGAGTTATCATTGTCGTTAGACTCGCTAAAACCTAAATAGCGACAAACTTGTCCATACAGACAAGAACGAGTTTCACTATCGCTAGGCTCGTTAAAACATAGCGATGGGTTTGCCTGAAGGGAAAATTATAGAACAAGCACATGTTATCCTCCTCAAGCTTGACAAAAATAAAGAGGTGTTGGTCAGTAATGACTGGGGAAAATTGGGAAGAAAACTTGAAAAAACTTCATTGGTAGCAAGTCGCTCTTGAACATGACACTTTCACTCCGCATTTGAGTCGGGTTAGGTTGTTCCGTTCATCAGTGACATCACCATTGGTCCATCACACCATCCACATTTGGGGTTAACGCTACCAATCCATCATGTTAGTGTCACCGGTATGTTCAAGAGAAGTCACTCAGAGAATTAACCTGTGTCTCATCCGCTGCAATACATTTACACTCCATCTTTTCATGACCACCACCTTGAACCTTGTATCCTCAGATCGTTTTGACCTCCATTAAAATCATTTGCTCCATTCCGTGTCATAGATGTGGGATTCATCAAGGCCCTCCTGTGACTAATCCCTTCTTGTCGGCATCAGCTCATTATCCAAGAAGTCGATTTAGGAACAACCCTTTCAGTACTTTGAAAATTGCATGCCTCAATGGCAAGCATCTCACTTTCGGTGACAGGTTTACATCATTGGCCTTCGAATGAAACATTTTGCATGGTGTTTGACACCAAGTCCCTTTTCATGCCACGTGAATTGTACTGTAGTACCTTGAGGGTCATTATCATTATTGGTGATTCCTCTCACGCCTGTTAACAACTTACATCATTGGCTGGTAATCAGGCGATGTCTTTCCATGTTCGACTCCAGAACATCTCTCACATGGATCGACTTGTACTTTGAGTGAAGATCGAATGAGATTGAAGACCTCGGATCTAGTTTCATCCATCCGAGCTGCGATATATATTCAAGGAAATAAAGACATCAAATGTACATCATTGCTGCACAAATAATCATCCAACCTAAGGGATGATGGCTCTACCGGAATCATCAATCTGCACACAGACGGTTGTCTGTCCTATGTACATGAAAATGAATTTATAAAGCTGAGAATGGGAATGCTCGACTCAGCTAGGAAATGAAAAATATTATGAAGATAATGTATTGTATTGTATCTTATTACAAGTCGCCTTCCAGGTCGAAAAACTTTGGATCCTCATGATAAAGCATTTCACCTGACATCAAAAATTAACGACCTCATGCTCTAGGGGGAAACTGTTATAGAAATTTTTGGGCACTGCAACCCCAGTCATACATGTCCATAAACCAAGGGCTCCTAAGTCCCTAAGATTGTTGTTCTATCCCCTAAAAGAACAAGGTCAACTGATTACATCATCTCCCCGAAGTTCTCCATGAAAAACTACTCAGAACTAGTCAAAACTGGACCATCTCACCTGCTCCATGGACAAAGTGCGATGCATCCCACCTAAATACACACAGAGGGTGCGATGCATATTGAAAAGCCCTTCTATGGGGTGCAATGGGCGAGAATGGACAAATGGCAGAGGCAATGTGCGAGGTGGAAAATCCTGGAATCTTCCATAAATTTCTCCTGTGACACTTGCCTCTTTATTTTCGCCCGAGGATGAGTAAGAGATCATCATTCTCCAAGTGGAATCAAGAACTATCAGAGAGAGGACACTAAACAAATCCCAGAAGCTGACTCACCCCCCTTTGCAAACATCTATATATGGATCTCTCATCCCAGAGATCTAGAGGCTGGAATTTTGTATCTTGTGAAGAAGTACTGTTGGTTTCTTGTTGTAATATCATAGTGTTGGGTGATCTAAGCTTTTAATGAGGTGAAGAAGGGCTTCTTGCCAAGAGAATGATGTTGGGTCAGAACAATTGGTTGTAATCCTCTTTGCTCTTTCTTGATATTAATAAAGCTATTCAAGTTCTCCTCCACATTCTTGTATGTTTTATGATATATGCTTGTGTGTGGTCAATATAACTCTGGTCCTATATTTCTTATGCTAGTAGATCTCTGTTCTTGGATAGTATTATTCTGCTTTGATTCCACAGGTGCTCTTTCAAGCTGGGCTGACGAGGAAGCGAGTGACAAAGATCTATCAGAAGGGAGAGGAATCAAGCGAGGAACCAAGCGCAAGATTGAGGTTGGTGTCCTGGTTCCCCTCTTATCTATTTATCATAAAGGAAAATGAAAATAGTTTTACTTTGTTTGTTTCTAAGGTAGCTACCACCCTTAGTGGGACTAGCAGCTCTACATAGACACTAGATTTCCCAGTAACAATATAGAGCAGAGAGCACACACTATATACACTGTCCTAAATCAAACCAACAAACAGTCTAAATGAAAATGCACATGCATGTGTTTGTTTTCAGCCTTCTTAATGTGTGAATGATAAAAAGAAATCTAAGCACAAATCTGAATTATTTTTCAAAGCGACATTACTAACAAGCTTCTTTTCAAGACAAAACGAAGACAATGACGACACTTTGCAATTTAGAATTGAAAACTTGCTTTCGACATTTGAAAAACTACTAATTCAAATCAAATACGAGAGTAACAATGTAATCAACTATCAAGAACACTCAGATTCTCTTCTATGACTGAAAACGACACTTGCAACACTTCCAAATCAAGAAACGACAGTTCAATTACGCTACTTCTTTGTAAAAGAGAACTGAAAATGGCTCATAATACATAAAAACATCTACAGTTCTTTGCACAATAGAGGTGGAATAATGGAAAGGAAGGGGGTTTACACAGAGGTATACTGACTACAAACAGCAAAACTCCTGAATAGAGCTGAAAAGAGTGAAGAAAAACCAAAGTCTGGAGGTAAAATTATCCTTTTCTAACCATCACACCTGTTACACAGGGATTCCAGTATGCATCCCACCTACAGCACATGGGAAGTGCGATGCATACTGATATCCTTGAAGAGAGGGTGCGATGGTACAGTGCGAGACTTTTGATGCAGTTATTGATCACAGTTTGCGGCATAGTTCAGGGATTTAGGCCGAGCAAGTAATAATCAATAAAAAAATCACAGGGGTAGATCTAAGAAGGTTCTCGAGCCACCACAAGGGCAATTAGGATGTTTACAAATCAATTTTTTAGTTTATAAACAAAACCCGGAGATAGACTGAAGCAGCATTGATCTACTTTGCACTTGCATAGAAAATGCAGTTCGAAGGCTAGTTGGCTTGACTTCAGGCTCCGTCTGTAAGTTTATAAAACTAAAAAATATAGAAAAGCAAACAAACTATTCACTCCCCAGTGGAGTCGCCATTTTGTTATCGGGAAATCTAGTGTCTATGCAGAGCTGCTAGTCCCACTAAGACTAGTAGCTATCTTAGAAACAAACAAACTAAAGCTACTTTTGTTTTCCTTTATGATAAGTAGATAAGATGGGAACAAAGGATGCCAACCTAAATCTTGCGCTTGGTTCCTTGCTTGATTCCTCTCCCTTCTGATAGATCCTTGCCACTTGCTTTCTCATCTACCCGGCTTCAAAGAGCACCTGTGGAATCAAAGCAGCATAACACTATCCAAGAACAGAGATCTACAATCATAAACAATATAGGACCAAATGTATATTGACCACACAAAAGCATATATCATTAAACATACAAGAATGTGGAGGAAAACTTGAATAGCTTTATTAATATCAAGAATGAGCAAAGAGGATTACAACTAATTGTTCTGACCCAACGTCATCCTCTCAGCAAGAAGCCCTTCTTCACCTCATGAAAAGCTTAGATCACCTAACACTATGATGTTGCAACAAGAAACCAACAGCACTTCCTCACAAGATACAAAATTCCAGCCTCTCGATCTTTGGGATGAGGGATCCATATATAGATGTTTGCAAGGGGGGTGAGTCAACTTCTGGGATCTGATTAGTGTCCTCTCTCTGATAGTTCTTGATTCCACTTGGAGAATGACGATCTCTTACTCATCCCTGGGCGAATTCAGAGAGGCAAGTGTCATAGGAGAAGTTTTCGGAAGATTCCATGATCATCCACCTCGAATATTGCCTCTGCCATTTGTCCACTCTCGCCCATCACACCCCATAGAAGGGCTTTTCAGTGTGCATCGCACCTCCCGTGTGCATTTAGGTGGGATGCATTGTACTTTGACCATGGAGTAGATGAGATGGTCCAGTTTTGACCAGTTCTAAGTAGTTTTTCATGGAGAACTTCTTGGAGATGATGTAATCAGCTGACCTTGTTCTTTTAGGGGATGGAACAACACTTTTAGGGACTTAGGAGCCCTTGGTTTATGGATATGTTTGCTTGGGGTTGTAGTGCCCAAAAATTTCTATAACAGCCAATATTTACAATCATCCTTTGGCTTTCGTGTACTGGTCTTCCTCTGGCTTTCTCTTCTAACTTCAGAGTTTGCAATTTTTAATCTCGGAATAGAGATTGCCTATTTTTTGAAATTTAAAATAACTTTATCTTCACTAATGGTTATGGGCAAAACAGAATTAATAAACAGCATACCCAAAATTAAACTGGCAGATGGGTCATAATACTGTATAGTAGAAATTTTAACAATCTTCCCACCTACATTTAACGAAACATTATCCACATAGTAAGTAAGATTGACTATACTGCCTATCGTTTCTGAAATTAGGATATTCTGGAGAGGTTTCCATAATCCTTTAAACAATGATGGTCTGGCAAGAGTGTTTGAACCACCAGTATCAATAAATGCATCAAGATCTAACCAACTATTCTTAACCTGTACAGAGACTGGTATATACAAAAGATTATTTGTTTTTAGCATTTTCGTCAAAAGACTTTGTTCTGTTGGTGGGTCGTATTCAGGAACTGGCATTGAAGATGTTTGTCCAATATTTTTCTGATATGGACAAACATAATTTAACTGGGGAAGAATAGAAATAACCTGTTTTCCTTTTTCTTTCTCTAGTGGTAGAGACCAACATAAGGATTATAATTCACTTGTTTCATCACTATCAGTGTCAGTCTCAAATTCTTCACTGTAATGCAGTTCTTCTTCTTCATCTTGAATTGAAAATTCATTAGTAGAACAATCATAACAAATATTCATCTTCTGAACAGAACTAACTAATTCTTCATCTTTTGATAAAGAAGCATCAATTAACATATATACATCTAATGGTTCTTCTTCTGACTGTACAACAGACCAATCATCACAAAAATCTTCAATATCTACACATGCTTTCAATTTTCTGGATGTTCTTTTAGGACAAGCACGAGCATAGTTTCCTTCCTATTTGCATATGAAACAACAATTGTTTTTGGTTCTCGGCTGTTTCCTTTTCTTGAGAAACCTGTAATTTTTAGAAGGTCATTTAAGATTTGTAATTTTCTTGGTCTTAAATTTCCCATACTTTTTATGCTTTCTCCTTTTCTTAAAAGGTGTCCATGGCATAGCAGCACGATAAACATTAGCACTGGGAGTTATATCATGTGCTTGTTTTTCCCAACATAGACATTTCACTTTCTCTTGACACCTGAATAAAAGATCTATCTAGTAAATCTGATCTACTGTCTTTCTTTGAAGCTCAATATCCTTAGAAATCAAATCTCCTAGATTTCTTGGTAATTTTGACAAAAAAGAAATTTTCTGAACTGAATCATTTGAAAGATTTTCTTTGTAGACTTTGGCCATGAAACCTTGACCGAAAGCTTCAAGATATTTCAAATCTTTCAGTTCCATTCTAGCGAGGTCTGTAATAATTTGCTTCTTTTCATCTATTGGCTCGAGAACAAACTGTGTTTTTAATAGTACCTCTAGAGTAGACAGTCCGGCTATAATGACTACTTGTCGTTCTGACTTAGGAGGTCCAATCCAACAGTCATAAACTATTCCAGCCATTCTTTTCTCTGCTAGAACAAATATGGACATCTTATCAAGCTTTGTTGTTACTTGCATTTGGTATAATGCTCCTATCCATATTCGGATTGATTCAGCTGGATTTGTTGATTTGTCCAAATCTAAAATATATCCACTAGAATTAGAAGCAAACAGATCTTCTTCTATTCTAGGATACTTCTGGCCAACAATGTTCAAAGATTGCATAACCGCAGTTAGAAGTTGCCATGCATGTCAAATTTTCGATA
>Ga0115844_100312_pt1 | contig 13276 bp, 7 predicted proteins | sample InSIn1gowninarea_FD_83858 | JGI IMG/M metagenome (GOLD analysis project Ga0115844, IMG submission 83858) | reverse complement strand
TATTGGGTGGGGGGGGCTTATGGTCGAGCACCTAAAGGTGATGGCGGCCTTATCAGTCGAGCCTGCTTACGCATCCTTATCAGTCGAGCCCCCTAAAGGGTCCTTGTGTCGAGAGTTCGGCAGGCTCACCCTAAGGCCGTTTTTGCTTGCTTTGCTTCTTCTGCTGCCTTCTGCTTCCTCTTCAGCTTTCCCTTAAGGTAGGTAATAGCCCACCCTAAGGAAGTGCCGGCCGGATATAAGCTTAGTTTCTCCCTCCGTATTGGCGGAAAGAAAGCATAACACTTACTTAATAAGGCAGAGCTATGCTTTACTTACACTCACCGGGTGCCAAGGATATAAGTAAACAGGTATGGCCAACCCCCTTCGAAGGGTTCAAGTGGCGATACAGCGCATTCAAAGGGCCTTTGTAGCGGTTTATAACTCACCCGTATTCATTCAGTCTACCCAAGCACTGAAGGAACTGTTTAGGTCATTGTATTGGTACGTAGCTCGGTACGTAGCTCTCTCTTGAACCATTGCGGGACGGAAAAGCTGGTACGAGACGGGAAGGAAGGGCACTCAACCAATGGACCAGCGGTAAGGCGGTAAGGGATGGGCGGAGGAGCCACCATTCATAGGTACGTTTGCGGTATGGAAGGAAGGCACGGAACTACAGAAGCCAGCAAGGAGACGCGAAGCGGGAAGGGAAGCTCTAATGGATGCTCATCGCAGCCATACATTCTCATATAGGTGCAGTTGGTTCCATAGAACGAGCGAGCTGCCATAGTTATCGAGTGGCCCTTTGGCCTTTTAGGATAGGTGGGTGCGACATGAGATGAGCGGATTGGCTGGCCCTTGTTCCAAATCCTTTCCATATTCACCTAATTGAAACTGCAGCTCCTTGACACGAGATAAAGAATCTTCAATTCTCTCAAAAGAGAGAGGATCTAGAAAGAGAAACTCTTTCTCAATCTACATAACTTGACTTTCGTCGATCTTAGGCAACTCTGAAGGTGCGAAGCCGCTTGTCCCTCCGGGGGCAAGGAAAAACATCCTTATGAAATAATGGTAGGCGGGAAGGGGGGGAGAGGGGGCCTACCCGAGAATCGGGGCCTTTCAATTCCCCTAATCGGAGTTAACACCCAATTCCCGGAGTTCAGTAAGTACCCGTGCAAGAATGCTTAGTCGCCTTGAGAGAGTTCCCCTGCCTTTCGGTCCCCCGTCTTTTCGTTATTGTGAGTCTACGTTGCCTTTTAGTGAGCCTTCAAAGTATCATTGTCACGATTCAAAGCCTGCTTGCAATGAAACTGCTTGTGATCAGCCACTTGCTTTTGCTTTCAAGCCTCCTTCTCGTCCTTATGAACCTGCGTCTTTGTCTAGTTTTGAGTCGCCCGGTACACGTAGCCTATGTCGCCAGTCAATCGTTACCCGGAGCCTTCGAGTTAACCTGCTGCTTATTCGCGCAACAAGTAGCCTCCCGATGATGATACTTATCGTATAGAACGTCATTACCCGCTAGCCACGACTGCTGCTGCTGCTTTTCGTGCTTGTGCTTGAGAGCCTTCTGAGTAGCCAGCATTCTGATCGTTTTCGTTCTTTACGTCAAAGGTACACTTTCAAGTCCCCGTATTCTCGTTATGAAACTGCTTGTGGTTCAGGTAGCCGAGAGTACTTTGAGGTCTAGTAAGCAGCCTTACGATAGTGACCCGGAGCCCTAAAGGTCTTATCGTTTGCCTTCAAAGTTTCATTGGCATTGGCGGTTCAGCTGTAGTGCTTCTTCGTTGCCATGTAGTTCGTATGCTTCTGAGTCAAAGCCTCATGACCCTTGTAAGAAAGCCTCGGAGCCTTTAGCTCCGTTATAAGTACCCTTAAAAGCCTGTAAATGAACCTGCCTCATTTCACTCTCAAGCCAGAGAACCAGAGCCATCTGCCTGTCGGGCGAATGACCTTCACTCTTCAGCCACTCCTCCTTCCGGACCTGATACTTGTGCCTATCGGTCCCCTTCTTATACGTATCATTTGCGTAACCCCCCCTCAGAGCCCTCTGAAAAGCCTTCGAGGGGAGAGGGAGAGGAGAGGGAGAGGAGAGGAGAGGACCGGCAGGGTGCGTAAGCACGCTCGACTAATAAGGCCGCCATCGGCTCGACTGTTAAGGAGAGCCCCCCCACCCAATAAGTAAATTGAACCCTTCGCTATGCTCTTTGAGGGGAAGAAATATAGGGTATAACCCTTCACTCAGTCAGGTCACTAATGTTTTTCCCTTCTATAGGCAGCCGTGGCTAAAAGAATATGAAATGTGCTCCTTCGCTCGTCTGGCCACTCCGGCTCAGCAGAGGGTTACGCTTTTGAAAAAAGCATCCGGTTCCATCTCTATTTCGTGGGTTAACTCACCTTTTTCTAGAATGGATTGTAGTAATTCAGGATCTATACTACTTAAAATGGCTCTCTCATATTGGGAAATTCTGTCTAGTGGCATTCGATCACAAAACCCTTTTACAGCTGCATGAATAACTATAATTTGTTTCTCAATAGGAAGTGGTGAATATTGCGGTTGTTTCATAACTTCAGTGAGCCTAGCACCTCTATTTAATAGTGCCTGAGTAGCAGCATCAAGGTCTGACCCAAATTGAGCAAAGGCGGCCACTTCACGGTATTGTGCCAATTCTAGTTTTAAACTACCACATACTTGTTTCATAGCTTTCAACTGAGCGGCAGACCCGACGCGACTGACAGATAAGCCGACGTTAATAGCAGGTCTAATTCCGCGATAGAATAGCTCTGTTTCCAGACAGATCTGTCCATCTGTAATGGAGATCACATTGGTAGGGATATAGGCCGACACGTCTCCAGCTTGTGTTTCAATGACGGGTAACGCGGTCAAGCTACCCGCACCTGTCTGGTCCGATCGTTTAGCGGCTCTTTCTAATAGACGGGAATGTAAATAGAAAACATCCCCTGGGAAAGCCTCACGGCCTGGTGGTCGGCGTAGCAATAATGACATTTGTCGATATGCCACCGCCTGTTTACTAAGATCATCATAGATTATCAATGCGTGCATTCCATTATCGCGGAAATATTCTCCCATAGCACACCCGGAATATGGGGCCAGAAATTGCAGAGGAGCAGGATCCGAAGCGGTGGCGGCTACGACAATGGAATATTCCAAAGCATCTGCTTCCGAGATAATTTGAACCAATTGTGCCACGGTCGAGCGTTTCTGTCCAATCGCTACATAGACGCAATACAATTTCTCACTATCAGCCTTTGACTTTGAGTTCATTCGCTTCTGGTTCAATATGATATCAATAGCTATAGCGGTTTTTCCAGTTTGTCGGTCCCCGATTATCAGTTCTCGTTGACCACGGCCTATAGGGACCAGGCTATCCACCGCTTTTAACCCTGTTTGCATAGGTTCGTGCACAGATTTACGTTCAATAATACCTGGGGCTTTCGCTTCGACACGTCTGAGTAAGTGCTCGCTTAAAGCCCCTTTACCATCAATAGGTACTCCCAACGCATCGACCACACGACCTAACATGGCCTTTCCCACAGGAACAGACACAATAGATCCAGTGCGCTTGACGAGAGATCCTTCTTTGATGGCGGTATCACTACCAAATACCACGATACCTACATTCTCATTCTCAAGATTCAACGCTATTCCTTTCACACCGCTGGCAAATTCGACCATTTCCCCAGCTTGAATCTCGTTCAATCCATAGACACGTGCAATACCATCTCCAACTGATACCACTCGACCGATCTCATCAACTTGTAGATTGGTGCAATAGTTGGTAATTCTCTTTTCTAATAGAGTAGTGAGTTCCGCAGCTCCAGGATCTAATTTCATACTTCAGGAACGAATGGATAGGGAGAAATCTACTTTTTGACAAAATGAGAAAGAAAAGAAAAGAGAATATGAGAAAGAAAAGAGAATGGGGCCTGGAAAAGCTTCCTGTCACGAAAGACTTCCCCGCATATTGACCGCTTAATGCCATAAAAGAGGAGGATCTTATGAAGAAAGTGGGGTGTAACATGATGGTGCTCGGTCGGTACCGCATAAAGGTGACAGGATTTGAACCTATGACTCTCTGTACCCACAACAGATGCGCAGATGCGCCACACCCTTTTGAGAAAAGAAATTCTGTCCGATACAGCATTTCACCTGCTTCACACCGCTGGCGTGGTCCCATCAATCGATCAATCACGAAGGACTGAAGCTTGTCCGTGATTCCAGTCATTCATTATATACGTAATTACGTAATGACTTGGATAATTCGATATATGTCTGCCGAGCAGCCGATTCTGCTTCATATTCGATTCGTGCAATTAGAGACGCTTTAGCAGATCATGCATATATTATATATGTGATTATGCATTCATTATATATGTGATTATGCATTCATTCGTTGCTCAATATTCCAAAACCTCCGCCGGGGATTGGGGTGGGTGGGTAAATAGTGGCAAGAATAGGACCTTTAGGTGCTCGACCAAAAGGATGCGTAAGCAGGCTCGACTGTTAAGGATGCGTAAGCAGGCTCGACTGATAAGGCCGCCATCACCCTTTAGGGGGCTCGACCATAAGGGAGAGGAGAGGATGCGGAAGCAGGCCCTTTTTTTGACTTATTTGAGAGGGGCCACCCAATAAGTAAATTGAACCTTTAGGTGCTCGACCATAAGGACCTTTAGGTGCTCGACTGATAAGGACCCTTTAGGGGGCTCGACCATAAGCCCCCCACCAAATAAGTAAATTGAAGAGGATGCGTTAGCATGCTCGACTGTTAAGGCCGCCATCACCTTTAGGTGCTCGACTGATAAGGACCTTTAGGTGCTCGACCATAAGGGTTTTAACGCTCACTCATCATATGGGTGAGGGATTTCTCGCTCTATTTTCCTAAAATAGAGGGACGGAGTCACTCACTATTCATATGGTGAGGGATTTCTCGCTCGACCATAAGGGTTTTAACGCTCACTCATCATATGGGTGAGGGCCCTTACTTCTTCATAGGGGCGGAGCCACTCACTATTCCGATGGTGAGGGGTCACTCACTATTCATATGGTGAGGGATTTCTCGCTCGACTGTTAAGGCCGCCATCGCCGCCATCGCCGCCATCAGAGGATGCGTTAGCATGCTCGACTGTTTTGGTTACTTATTTGAGAGGGGCAATAAGTAAACCCTAACCTTTAGGTGCTCGACTGTTAAGGCCGCCATCGAGAGGAGAGGAATTTCTTGTTTAGGGACTACTGCTATTATTACTTCTCTTAGAAGGACCGGATCACTCCGTGCCTTACCCTACTTATTTATAATGAATCAGCTAGAAATACTTCGTACGGGAAGGGGAGGCATCTAGTAATGAACCCTTTACCCTTGCCTTACCTTTGTTGATTAAGTGTTACCCCATAAAACCTATCGACCTTCAGAACTAGACCTGTTTGATACCACTTTATTCAGTAATCGGAGGTACAGCTAGAGAGAGACCCGGTATTGCATGGCATGAAACATACTTCAATGTTGACAAACTACCTACCTATGGACTTAGAACTGTTAGCCTTATACCACTTGACTCAGTAATGCTTAGGCTACTGCACTAGACTTCAGGATTCACCCAGCCTTACATTTAGTATCATATACAGCAAGCACTCCATCACTACGGATCCACCTAGAGACCTAGACTAGACCACTTGGAGTCATTAAGCGCTTAGGAGGGACCACTATTTACCCTATGTTAGAGTTAGACCGTTTAGTTGTGGGATCGGATCGGAGGATCGGAACTGCCCTAGTTAGTAATTAATTACTGCCGGAACTAATTAGATCAGGTCAGATCAGATTATAGGGTCAGGGTCATCGCTTACAACCTTTGATCCCTTTACCCCTGCCCTTACCTTTGATTCATTGTTACCATACAACCTAGACACCTTCAGGCCTATATAACGAACTTAATTAATCGCTTAGCTTAGGAGGTACAGCTATTTACCTCTTCTCAGGACCGGGTAAAACAACCTGGCTGGCATCTTAACCACCCTTTATATACCGGATCCATTACCTTTACTTAGAGCATCCGGTGGGGTGGGTGTACAGGCTTCAGACAGCATTAACCTGCTTACAGAAAACTTGCTATGCGGGGGTACCACTATCAATATTTACCTTTCTTATTACTTACTAGCCTACTCATCATACGACCTAGACCTGTTAGCCCTACCTAGACCACTTGATTCAGGAATCGCTTAGGAGGTACCACCTTTCACCCTATTAGAAGGACCGGATCAGAATAGCAGCATCGTAAGAGAAGGAAAAGGGTTGATAGCGCTACTTCTTCAATGCTTAATGGAGTAAGGTAAGTGGTTCTAGGGCATGTAGTTCATATGGTGGAAAGGGGAACGGGTACTCGGGGGTATGATCGTATCATGCTCTGCTATGCCTATGCTATTCATCAATCTGGTTGATAGCGATACATCTTCAACGCTTCTTCCTTCATTCATTCAGGGAAGTGTGTCTAGGGCGTATAGCTCTTCCAGTGTTCCACACGTCCCATAAGGGGGGCCAGGTGGTATCATGCTCTGTTTGCTCTGCCATTCCATTGCCTCTGCTCGGGTTCCTAGCGATACCTGTTCAACGCTTCATGAAGGTGGAGGGGGAAAGGGAAGGTTGGTTTCATGCCAGCCATGCTATGAACTCTGTTCGGGTCTATAGCGATACCGTCCCTTGCCTAAGTGCTTCATTAATCCGATATAGGGTAGTATCGGGTAGTTAGTAAACACTTAAGTAAGGGATATTAGAAGGATATAAGAAGTTCTGGAGCTTTCTCTGTTCAATGTTTTTACGTGTGGGGTAGTTAAGAGAAAGGGTATGAGGAACGAAGTGATCTGTTCCTGATACCAAGCTTGTAATAGAAGGGTTATTCATGACGATATCTGCTAAACGCTTCATGTCAGTTGCGCGTAAGATATACAAGGTAGTTCGTAAACACATAAGCTAAGAGGGATAAGGGTCAGAAGGTAGTCTGAACCCGTTCTGATACCAGCATCTAAGAGAAGGGTTCATAGCATTCTATCCATACTCAGACTCTACTTCTCTTCCAGGTAGAAAGAATGGGTTGGGCATTAGTAAGTTCAGGGGGTAAGTTGAACATCCATTCATCCGGTGCTGCTTGTAAGATTAAGTCATGGGTTGAACATAACTCCATCCATCTCTCCCTCCAGCCATTCTGTGCTTCAAAGAGTTGTGACTAGCAGCAGTCCCAACTCACTAACTAAGCGCTTCATTCAGTAAGAGAGAGAGGTCTAGGTATTTCTTTCGGTGAATAGGTTGTTAACGCTTAATAAAAGGTAAGGCAAGTGTAAAAGTATGAAGAGTCAGAGTGCCGTACCAACAAGGCATGATTTAAGCAAGTGTGAACATCTCCCTCCTTCCTAGCAATGTCTGAAGCCCGTCCCCATCATCTAACGAGGTTGCTCTGTCTGATGGACCACCACATAATCCAAGCCATTCCGGTAGTTCCACGATATCTGATAAAGGGAAAACCTCTTGGCTACTTGACCATCCATCATCCCATCATCCAGCCATCCATCCATGTCTCTGAAGTTCTGACGGCTGTTGAGAATATATCCGGGGCATCTCTTCCAATGATCCCATCCACTAAGTTTTCCTGGCTTAAAGAATGGGTTGGTAAGGAGCGAAGCCATCCCATCGTCCTAGTATTTCGGCAGTAAAGAAAGTCAAGGTCCCGGAGGGGCTTGCGCTTCCTAGTGCAAGGATAAGTTGATCCGGTTCTGAAAGGGAAAGCAGCCTTCCAACGCACTAAGTTTCTAAATTCCTAAAGTGATATAGGGCTAAAAGGTCCCGGAGGGGCTTGCGCTTCCTAGTGCAAGGAAACATCGATTCATTTCCTAATTCCTTGCGCCTTGGGCCTGTGGGTGCCTGAATCGGGGAAAGTAAAGGGTCGAAGCGAAAACCAACCTTATCAGATGCATTTTTTCCTATATGAACCACCCATTGTTTGTGTCCGAGTAAGCTTCCTCCATTGGGGTTGATAAGCTGTGTTTTTATTAGTCCAAATGGATGAATTCTGGCATGTCAGGGTTATGAAATCCATCCATGAAATAAAAAAGGTTGGTAAATAGAAAAGGGAAGCACTAAAATGAAAGGGAAGTAGGTCTCATCCTAGCAACGCTGTCTTCATAAATAACAAGGATGTATCTGAGTTCAGCCCGGTCTGAAAAGAGAAATAGTGAGTGAACTTCTTAAGCATTTAATAAAGCAGGTGGTAGCACTCCATGCATTAAGGTTGGATGAAGCAGTAAAGTTTGGTAAACAGATAGAGATGCACATAAGGTCAAATAGTATTCAGAAAGTGAATAGCGATAAATGTTAAGCCCACGCACCCAGCCAGGCAAGCAAGCAAGCCGCTCGCTCTTCCAATATCCGCTGGCTGTAGGTAGTTCCTCAATCCAAGAGGGTAGTTCCAACTATGAAATGATCCTCCATCCAAGACTGTTGTTGTTATTAGTAGCTGTCCAAAATATCAGAACTGCCGTACCTCTCGCTCGCATATGAAAAGAAGATTACTGTGTGGTGCCTAAGAAGAATAACCAAAAGAAAGGTCTTTCAAGCCCGCTCGAAATGACGTCCCAAAATGACATATATAAAGGCCCGTGCGCAGCAGAGAAGATAGAACAAGAAGGTGGGCCACCGGTCCAAGAAGTGTTTCCAGTCAATTTGAAAAGTCTTTGCCAAATACGCATTTTTATAAAGAAAATATTGGTGTTTGGGGGTTCCAATATTGATCCATCTGGGTTCAGAACCTCACTCCGTGCCTTTAGTCAAGGGCTTTTTGACTAACTAAACTACCTCGGCTCTCCCGCCCCAAGGTTTGGTTCTAAAGAATATTCTGATATAGCATATATAAAGACTTGCCCCATATTCCACAAAAGGTTCAGGTCTCAAGAAGAGCGTCGTCTCCTCTCCATATACTTACTCTCCCTTGTAGCTTAGGGGTATCACGCGTAGCTCTGTTTGCTGGCTGGCTTGTAAGGTTTTCACTTACGTGTAGCTCCGCTTCTCTTTGAGGTTATGAAAGAAAGCGCTTTTGGTAACTAGAGGCTTTGAAAAGAAAAACAAAAGCGTAATTACATATATAAAGAATGACTAGCAGCGCACTTAACAACAACGCACACATTACCACAACCAACCATTCGATCTACGCCAAGCGTGCACTTTCCTAATTCTTTGGCACAGGAGCAAGAGTAGGAGATTAGACATAAGATTAGTCAACTCGATCTACAGCATTGATCCCAGCACTGATCAGATTAGGCAGCGTGGCGGGGCAGAAGATTAGGCACATCGGTTTAGGCACGTTGACTTATACAGGTTCAGTAGGGCTACAAGCCTTAGGGGGACAACCTTATTGATTGAGTGTATTCTCAATAATCACTCTGGATGCTCAAGTGAGCACTCAATAGATATATCACAAAAGTATACGTAGTAGTATTCTGCTCAGGTCTACAGGACCTTATATTACCAAAACCTTACCTGAGCTAGAGCTAGCTTAGGAAAAAGCTTGACCCCCCCCCTTCTTCTCAGCTGAAGCTCCCCCACAATCTGATCCATGGGATACCCTCTTTTCAACCTTCTCGGATCACTTCTCATTTGGATCTTTTTCAGATCACTGATTACTTTAATCATTCTTGATTGGATCAGCTGCTGATCTTCTGGTCTCATCCATATTCTTTTCCCTTGCGGCCCGGCTTCTTGGTGGTATCCATCTTATCTTCTATCACTAGCGCCTTACTTGTCCTGGCTATAGTAGCTTGGATGAAGTATGAGGTCTTAGGATATGCTTAGATAGTAGGGTTGGCTGTGGTATGGAGAGCATTGTGTATCGGATGAGAAGTCATCATCTTCACCGTGTTCTCTGTCCCCTTCGCCCTGTTTCCTTTTCCTGTCCCTGTTGCCGTCCGTTTTCTGTTGCTTTTGCCGCTAAGATGGATGTATACTCTTCTCTTTTCTCTGGATGTTTCTTCGCCTAGATTCGTTAGTCCGGTAGCACCTGAGGGGACCTGGTGCCCGCCTTTTCGAACCTATGCTGCCATTTGCTACCCCTCTTACTGAGACCCTGCCATCTGAAAGATACTTGCTGATTGCTTGAAATCCCTCTCTGCCGAGCCTCGTCATTTCTCTTAGAGTCATCTTTATATGTCTCAACACCCCCCACTTATTTCTGAAGTGCCTAACCGACTAGGATTTGCGTTCTTTCTTTGGGTATTCTATTTCCGTTGGAACTTCGATTGATAGGAAGGCTGAGTATCAGATTTATTTCATTCACTTGATTTCTTTGTTCTTCCAGTCATTAATTATATAAGTAATATCACTCCCAGGAGCATTTGAAATAGAACCTTCCCAGAAGCATGCATAGGAAATAGTTACTCCCAGGCAGGGGCAAGCGAAATTGGATGTCCCAGAAGCAAGCAGTGAGTGCGATAATAGTTCCTCCCAGAAGATAGTCCCAGTTTGGGTCGGTGAGCCATTCAAAGAAGGGACTTAGAGGCTTACTTAGGCATGGAATGAGAGCGTAGAGATTCATCCACTGGGGTTGAGAACTAACTCTTTGTTTTATTAAGCTGAATCGACGTGCGCAAGCATTTAAGGTAATTCCCCATCCTTCCATCCATCTAATCAGGCAGGTGGCAGACAGTAGAAGCTTAGGCGGCGGGTGAGATGCGTAGCGAAGTTCATGACCCGAAAAGCAAGGATCGTAGAGGTTTTTCTGGTCAATCCACAAAAACGTATCCAAACACGCCGCACATTTTCATGAATGATTGGTGTTTGGGGGTTCCAAACTAACTGAGTTCCGGTGGGACGTCCGGTGTAGAAGGAGTAGACCTGCTTATTTGGCATATAGATTTGGTGACAGTAGAATATATCATATTTCTATGGGTGTATCCCCTCTAGGGCAGTATCTATGAATGTATCCTCTCTAAAGAGTTGGGAGAAGAGATCCGGTCGGCTCTAATGTATCTTTCCTCTCCTTATCAGTCGAGCCCCCTGTCGGGTCCTTGCACTAGGAAGCGCAAGCCCCTCCGGGACCTTGCCCTAATCCCTAATCCATGCGGGGAAGCAATCAAGACCTCAAGCCAAGTACCTAAAGCCCTCAATCCGAAACCCGAAACTATCAAGCCAAGTAGATTCATGCCTTGGACCTGGGTGCCTATTTAAATGAGTATCTTATCACGAAGCCGAGCCGCTCTCGCGCCTGGTCTTTATATATGTTATTCCTCCATACAACCTTTTTGATTTATATGTTATATCGGGCAAACCTTCAGAACTGCTTGAACTCAGCGATCTATTTTACTATAAAAAAAGTGAGTTCCCCGGTGGAGAAAGATTGATCGGAACCCATTAACACGAGAGTTTGCTTTATAAAATGCACCTTTGGCGAAGGCTTTTCAAATTGACCGGAACAACTCCAACAATTTCAAAATAGCTTTTCGGGTGCCCGATAGACTTTGAATAGGGAGGGGCGAAGCCTCACCCGCGCCTAAGCCTAGAAGTAAGTTCCCTGCCGAAATACTTCGTAGCTTTATGTCCCGCTACGCGCCTATTATGCTGCACCCCCTGACCTTATTTGAAGGAATCACCTGAAATGCTTTCAATCATCGATTTGAATAAAGAAAACAAAGAGTTCGATGGTGGAGGATTATAATATAAGACCTCCAAGTTACGGTACAGCGATGAAGAAGGGCATTTTACAACGTTTCACACGGCTAGGAAGGATGACTGGTTACCTTGACTCGTGCTTCCGGACCTTGTTTCCTTTCGGACGTATCAACTGGATCAACGGCTGCTACTGAATTACTCGCTTTGGAACTGCAACTTCAGAGTATTAAACTGGTACTTTACTCGATTAGCGCCGACACTTTTTTTAAGGTGCGAAGCGCCTAAATAGTGGACGGAAAGGGGCGCTATCCGAGGATATAGAGGGAACGAACGGGGCGGTGCCCCACCAGCAGACCCAACAAACAAAGCCAAGGACGCCTAGAAAAATGATACTTTTACCCGCGAATCATTTCATTTACCAGAGCAGAGGCTCCGCTCCTCAATTTGAGCTCTACCCTAGGTAGGGGCTTAGAATACTCCGTATACTGGTTGCTATAGGCGCAAGTCGTTCGTTGGCGGAACAACACACCACTATACATGCATAAGCACCAGGGTTAGTGAGCCATGTAATCATCGTTATTACATACGTAATAATACTTTCACTCGCGGGAAACCCAAGCAAGCTTACTGGAACGATTACCTCTCCCCGAAGATTTATCCAAAAGAAGGGAAAGCAAGCCTTCAAGCCTTGATAAACTGAGAGGGTCGCTATCCTTTCATCTATAAGGAAGGGGAAGGACGGGATGATCCAACCTTAATATTACTCTAGTACTCTCCAACACATATCATATCACCTTCACATAGTACCCACCTGAAAGAACTAGACCTTCTACGATGGCGGCCTTTAGTCGAGAGTTCGCTCACGATGGCGGCTTTTTAGTCGAGCGTGCTATCGCACCCTAGAACACTTATTTAATGAATCTTAGCGAGGTACCAAACTATAGAACCCCCGGCATGGGAGGGATGACATGGCATTATACAACCTTCTTACCCTTAGACCTTACTTGAAGTGTTTACTTATTACCTGCCCACCTAGACTATATCACTTGGATTAATTAAGCGCAATTAAGCGCTTAGTAGTGACTGCACTAGACTTAGATTATCGGGCCGGCCGGCCCCAGCAGATACTTTTCATTAATGAAGACTGCATTGATAGCAGGACCTTTAGATCCTTACTTGCCCTAAACTTATGTTTACCTACTCTATCCGCCCACCATATCTATACACCTATAGCTTCAACCAGTAATATCGATCGGATAGCCACTAGGATATTCACCCGCCCCTTATGCTTACTTACCTTAGACTCTTACCATTTAAAGGGACCCTGTTCACCTCTATATACTACTGCCTTAGACTTACAGCAAGCATCGGACGGATGGAAGGGAGGGAAGGCTTCACATAGAATAGATAGAGCATCAGTATACGGGCTATATATAATTGGTCACGGGCGATACAGCATTACCAGCCTTTCATCTCCTAGGTACCAATATTGAGCTTTTTGGGACGAGCTCCAGATACTATGAATGAAGACTGCTAGGATGCGCAAGCAGGCTCGACTGTTAAGGATGCGTAAGCAGGCTCGACTGATAAGGACCTTTAGGTGCTCGACCAAAAGGACCTTTAGGTGCTCGACTGATAAGGCC